>Ga0164295_10000812_pt1 | contig 25909 bp, 20 predicted proteins | sample GEODES006metaG_FD_111798 | JGI IMG/M metagenome (GOLD analysis project Ga0164295, IMG submission 111798) | Oligotrophic lake water microbial communities from Sparkling Lake, Wisconsin, USA - GEODES006 metaG | ecosystem: Environmental > Aquatic > Freshwater > Lake | place: USA: Sparkling Lake... | reverse complement strand
GCCTTCTCCGGCTTCTCGGCCGTATCCGAAACCTCGGCGCTCGCTGACGCCATCCAGAGCAAGGTCACCGCGCTGCTCAACGATGTGACGACGGACATTCGCATTCGCCCCCCCGGGAGACCTTGAATCCAGTGTGTCCATTATCGGCCGGCGCCGCGAAAATCGTAAGGCGTGTGAAGCAGATCCTCGATTTCTGGCCATAGCTGACCAGAACACACGCAGAATACGTGCATGCAAACCTGCCCCAAATGCGGGCACGCGCAGCGCGACCCGAAAGCGTGCCATCGCTGCGGCCTCCACTTCGCCCGAGCCCGCGCGGGGCGGGTGGTCTTTCCTGCGGACCCGCTTGAGGGGCACCCGCTGAAGTCGGTCCTGAGCGAGCGCTGGCAGGCCCTGTCGCAAGCGCTCGACGACACCTCCGGCCACCACGCCTTCATCGAGCTCTGCGCGGCCCAGAACGCCCTCGACTTCGCGGGCCAAGCCTACCGCCAGCTCACGCCCCCCGGCGAGTTCGAGGATCCTCGCGTGGCTGCGCTCCGAGACCGCGTCCTCAAGTGTGCGGTCGCTCGCGCGGCGGCGACCCTCGGCGCCGGTCGCAGTGCAGACCACGCGGAGCGTCAAGCGCGCATCGCCCGCAGCCTCACGCTGCTGGTGGCGAGCCTCATCGTCTTGACCTTCGCGGCCGGCTACTGGGTCCTGTCACGCGCCCCCATGCCCTAGAGCAGACTGGACGCAGAGATGACCAAACGCCGTCGTCCTGCTAAACATGGGGCTCACTCGTCGTTGCCCCTGCCCTGATCGGTGACCCGCGCATGTCGTCCGTTGCCCTCTCGCCCGACTCCGAGGACATCGTCCTCCCCGCCGACCTCCCGCTCCTGCCCATTCGCGACCTCGTCGTTTTCCCGCTCATGATCGTGCCGCTCGTCGCCTCGCGCGACGTCTCGGCGCTCGCTCTTGAAGCCGCCTACGAGGGCACAGCGGAGCGCTTGGTCTTTCTGGCGACCCAACGCAACGCGGATGAGGAGGCCCCCTCACAGGACGGGCTCCACGAGGTCGGGTGTGTCGCGACGATCATGCGCATGAGCCGAGGCCGTGATGGTCGGATGAAGGTCCTGGTGCAGGGTCTAGCGCGCGCGCGCATCGGTCGAATCACGCAAACAGAGCCCTATTTCCGGGTCGCGCCCATGACGCTGTCGGAGCCCCTGCGTCCAACGATGAGCGACCCGGAGATCGAGGCGCTGGTGCGGGCCGTCAGAGAGAGCGTGGACCGCTGCGCTGAGCTCGGCAAGACGCTCTCAGAAGAGGTCACGCTCCTGCTCCGGTCGACGCAGGCGCCTGGTCGAGTCGCCGACCTCGTTGCCGGGCAGCTGGCGCTCAAGGTCCATGACGCCATGGCCTTGTTCGACGCGCCAGACGACGCGGCACGCCTGCTGCTCGTGCACGGCTACCTCGATCGTGAGCTCGAGGTCCTGAACCTGCAACAGCACATCCAGGACCAAGCGCGCCACGAGATGACAAAGACGCAGCGCGAGTATTTCTTGCGCGAGCAGATGCGCGCCATCCGAGTGGAGCTCGGCGACGACGACGCGCGGAGCGAGGAGCTCGACGAGCTGCGCGTGCGCGCGGAGTCAGCGCAGATGCCCGAGATCCCGCGCAAAGAGGCGATGCGTCAGCTCAAGCGGCTCGGGGCGATGAACGGCGAGAGCAGCGAGGCCGCTGTCCTGCGCAACTACGTCGACTGGCTCGTTGACCTGCCTTGGAGCGTCCAGACGGACGACCAGCTCGACCTCAGAGCCGCGCGGGAGATTCTCGACGCGGACCACTTCGGGCTCGAGAAGATCAAGGAGCGCATTCTCGAGCATCTGGCCGTGTGCAAGCTCAAACAGGACATGCGCGGCCCCATCCTGTGCTTTGTCGGGCCGCCGGGGGTCGGCAAGACCAGCCTCGGGCGCAGCATCGCGCGGGCGATGGGCCGCAAGTTCGCGCAGGCGAGCCTCGGCGGCCTGCGAGACGAGGCGGAGATTCGAGGCCACCGACGGACTTACGTCGGCGCGATGCCGGGCCGCATTGTCCAAGGCCTGAAGCAAGCGGGCAGCCGCAACCCGGTGTTCATGCTCGACGAGCTCGACAAGCTCGGCGCAGACGTTCGCGGCGATCCCTCTTCCGCGCTGCTTGAGGTCCTCGACCCCGCGCAGAACAGCCGCTTCGTCGACCTGTACCTGAACGTGCCGTTTGACTTGTCGAACGTGATGTTCATCGCGACGGCGAACGTCGTCGACGCGATCCCTGGACCGCTCCGCGACCGGATGGAGCTCATCGCGCTCAGCGGCTACACCGAGGAGGAGAAGCTCGAGATCGCGCGCCGCCACATCGTGCCGCGGGCGCTCGCGGACCACGGCCTCGCCGGGCGAGACGTAAAGCTGCCGCTGCCCACGCTCCGACGCATCGTGAGCGACTACACGCGAGAGGCGGGCCTGCGAAACTTGGACCGTCAGGTCTCTGCGGTGTGCCGCAAGCTCGCGCGGCGCGTCGCCGAGGGGCGAGAGGGCGGCATCTCGGTCACACCCGCGCGCCTGCCGGAGCTGCTCGGCCCGCCAAGGCCGCCGGAGCACGCGCGCTCCGAGCGAGACGAGATCGGCGTGGTGACCGGCTTGGCTTGGACCCAAGCGGGAGGCGATGTCCTGCAGATCGAGGCGACGCCGATGCCGGGGACGGGCGCGCTGAAGCTCACAGGCCAGCTCGGCGAAGTGATGAAGGAAAGCGCGCACGCCGCGATGACGTGGGTGCGTTCGAACGCGAGCACGCTCGGGATCCCGGAGACATTCTTCAAAGACCACGAGCTGCACGTTCACGTGCCCGCAGGCGCGATCCCCAAGGACGGCCCGTCGGCGGGCGTCACGCTGACAACGGCGCTCGCGTCCATCGCGACGGGCCGCCCCGTCAGGCGAGACGTCGCGATGACAGGCGAGGTGACGCTGCGCGGGCACGTGCTCGCGGTCGGCGGGATTCGCGAGAAAGTCCTCGCAGCGGCACGCGCAGGGATGACGACCGTCCTCCTCCCTGCGTCGAACATGCATGACCTCGACGAGCTCCACCCCAGCGTGCGTCGCAAGCTCCGCATCGTGCTGGTGCGGCGCGTCGAAGAGGTGCTGCGCGAAGCCTTAGGCGATGGCAGCGGCTGATGGTCCAGTTCAACCTCAATCAGCGCGAGCTGACGCTCAAGGTCGTCTATTACGGCCCAGCGCTGAGCGGGAAGACGAGCAACCTTCAGGCGATTCACCAACTGCTTCCCCCGGGCGCGAGCGGTCGCTTGATGACGCTCGAGACGCGCGATGACCGCACCCTCTTCTTCGACCTGCTGCCGGTGTTCTTCAAGACGGGCACGGGCTACCGCGTCAAGATCAAGCTCTTCACCGTGCCTGGCCAGGTCATTCACGACAGCACGCGTAAGGTCGTCCTCCAAGGTGCAGACGGCGTCGCCTTCATCGCCGACAGCCAAGTCGCGGAGAGCGAGGCGAACAAAGACGCGTTCCGGAACCTGCGCGAGAACCTGGCGTCCAATGGCCTCGACATGGACACAATCCCTCTCGTGCTGCAGTTCAACAAGCGCGACCTCCCCGCCATACGGAGCGAGGAGGAGCTCCGCGCCCTCGAAGTTCGGCGACGCACCCCCATCTACCGCGCGACGGCGATCTCGGGCGTCGGTGTTCTTGAGACGCTTCAAGGCCTCATCGGCCTCGTGTGGGACCACCTCGACACGCGCTACGGCCTCGGCGAGAAGCTCCAGACCGATAAGCGCACGTTCATGACTCAGACCTTTCAGGGCCTGCCATGAGCGCGCAGGCGTCCATTCTCGACCGCGACCCAACCTTGGCCGAGGTCTTCGAGCCGGAGCTCTTCACGGAGCTCGCGAAGACGTGGGTCGACCTCTATCGAGTGGGCCTTCGGGTCTTTGATGCCGACCACAACAAGCTGGTCGACGTTCAGTTCGGCGCAGGGCTCTTCAACTATGTCTTCGGGCTCTCCGAGGCCCGCGGTCCGGTGACCCAGTTCATCACGTCGCTCAAGTCGATGGAGGTCGACCCGGGGGAGTGGCGGTGGCGAGACGAAGCGCTCACGGGGACGCGCTGGCTCATCGCGCCGCTGGTGTACCAGGGCGACTTGCTCGGCAAGGTCGTCGTCGGTCCGTACCTCGCGGCCGAGAGTGAAGCGACACACCGGCCCGGCTCTCCGCTGGAGTCGCAGCTTGATCGGGCACGCTTCGATCGTCTGCGCGGCGAGCTCCGACGCGTCGCTGATACAACGCTGCGAAAGATAGTCGAGAACCTGCTCAAGACGGTCGAGGTCGTCTGCCACGCCGGCTACAAGGCCTTGCTGACCTCGAACATGCACCTCGAGTCGATCACGTCAGCGTACGACGCCCTTGAGACCAAGAACCGCCAGCTCGAGGACCGCAACACCCAGCTCGTCCTCAACAACGACCGCCTGCGCGAGCTCGACGCCCTGAAGAGCAACTTCCTCGCGACCGTCAGCCACGAGCTACGCACGCCACTCACGAGCGTGATTGGCTACAGCGAGATGCTGCTTGAGGGCCTCGCAGGGCCGCTGAGCGGCGAGCAGCGCGAGTATGTCGCGACGATCATGGAGAAGGGCGAGAGCCTGTTGCACCTGATCAGCGGGATCCTCGACATCTCCAAGCTCGAGCGCGGCGGCGCGCCGACCCTCTCTTTGACGCGCACGCGACCCGAGCACGTCGTCGACACCGCGTTATCTACGCTGCGACCCACTTTTCAAAAGGCCGAGGTGCGGCTCGAGGTCTCGGTGGCCGAGGCTCTGCCCGACCTGTGGGTCGACCCGCACAAAATTCGTCAGGTGCTGCAGAATCTGCTCAGCAACGCTGCGAAGTTCACGCCCTCAGGTGGCCATGTGAGGGTCCGCGTCGAAGCCTCGCCGGACGCCACCGACACCGAGCGTCGCTGGGTCGAGTTCAGCGTCGCGGACAACGGGATTGGCATACCGCCTGAGCACCGCGACCGCATCTTCGATGCCTTCTATCAGGTCGACAACTCCTCGACGCGGGAGTTTGGCGGCACGGGCTTGGGCCTCTCCATCGCCCAGAGCTTCATCGAAGCCCACGGCGGGTCGCTCCGAGTCGAGAGCGCGGTCGGTGAGGGCTCGACGTTCACGTTCACCGTGCCGACCGCCTTGCGAGGCCCCTCATGAGCGCGCCCGCCCCAATCGACGAAACCGTGATGATAGCGGCCATCGCCCAAGCGCTCCGCGACCACGGGCAGGCGCCTGACCTCTCGGATGATTGCGGCTTTCCGACGACGCCTACCGCCCTCGTCACGACGGACACGCTCGTCGAGGGTGTGCACTTTGACTGCGCGTGGGACTCGGACGAGCAGGTCGGCGCGCAGGCGGCCGTGCAGAACTTGTCGGACCTTGCTGCGTCGGGCGCGGGCGCTGCCTGGCTGGTCTGGTCACTGTGCCTGCCGACACCGTGGCGTGATCTCGACCGGCTGCGCGCGCTGACGACCGGCTTCGCGCGTGTCGCGAGCGCGTCTGGTGCCTCGGTCCTCGGCGGCAACCTGACGCGAACCCACGGGCCACTCGTGGTCACTGTGACAGCGGGCGGCGCGCTCGCTGGTCCTCGTGCGCTGCGCCGCGACGCTGCTCGGACCGGGCAGACTGTCTTCGTCTCCGGCCGTCTCGGCGACGCCGCGCTGGGCGTTCTGCGTCCCTCGGCGGAGACACGCACCGCTCGGCACGCCTGGCGCCCCCACCTGGCCGAAGCGGCCGCGCTCGCGCGGTCCTCGGGATCCGTCGCCTGTATGGATATCTCAGACGGCCTCCTGCTCGACGCCACGCGGTTGGCCCGAGCGAGCGGCGTGACGCTCGCCCTTGAGAGCGCGCGCGTCCCCGTCTCGGCCCTGTTCGCCGCGACCTTGGGCGCAGACCGACGCGTCGCGCTCGCTGGGGGCGAGGATTACGTGCTTCTCTTCACCGCCGATAGCCCGCCCCCCTTCGAGGCTTGGGCCATCGGGCGAGTGGTCGACCCCATCGCGGGGACGCCGGTCCTTCTCGACGATGCCCCCGCCCCGGCGCTCGGCTGGGACCACTTCAGTTAACGCTATGGCCCTCTGGTTCACCATCGCCTTCGCCTGCTTCGCGCTCACGCTTGTCGCATCGACCGCCGCCGGCGCGTTCTTTGGGCTCGACCGCGTAGAGAAGGTTCGTCTCGAGCACGAGGACGACCCCGCGCGTCTCGCCGAGGTGCTGCGAGACCCCCACTTCGTGCGCGCCGCGTTCAGCGTCCTGCTGGGTCTCGCCGAAGTCGGCTTCGCGACGTGCGTCGTGCAGGTGTCGCGTGAGATCGCCCCAGAGCAAAGCGTAGCGGCGCGCAGCGGCGTCGCATTCGCCGTGAGCTGGGCGCTGCTCTTCGTGCTCGGTGAGGTCCCCGCCCGCGCGCTGGGCGCTCGACACGCCGAGGGCGTGATGCGCGTCCTCGCGCCCGTCTACCGAGGCGTACTCCACCTGACCCACCCGCTGCGGCGGCTCGGCGGCTCCCTCCTCCCTGCGCCGCCTCGGGCGACGCCGGTCCCGCACTCGACCGAGCTCAGCGGCACCATCGACGGCGACGAGCTGCGCGAGCTTGTGAGCGAAGGGGTCGAGGCAGGGACAGTCGAACAGCAAGAGCAGGCCCTGATTCAGAACGTGCTCGACTTTGGCGACCGACGCGTTCGCGACGTGATGACGCCCATCGAGCGCGTCTTCTCCGTCGCCGAAGACCTTTCGCTCACGGAGGTGACCGACCTCGTGGCGGCGCGCACCTTCAGTCGTGTGCCCGTGTGGCGGCGTGAACCTCGTCGCATTGTAGGGGTCCTCTACGCGAAAGACCTGCTCCCGATCCGCTGGGGCGCCGCGTCCCCCAAACCCGTCAAGCGACTTGTCCGTCGCCCGCTCTTTGTCGTGCCGCAAATGCGCGCCCAAGCGCTCCTTGAGCAATTCAAGCGGCAGCGGCTGCATATGGCGATCGTCGTCGATGCCGCCGGCAGCGCCGTCGGCGTGTGCACCATGGAGGACCTCCTCGAAGAGCTCGTCGGGCCGATTACCGACGTCGGCGCCGAGCGCGCGGGCGACGAGGCCAGCCGATGATCGCCGTCGCCGTCGTCCTCGCGCTGCTCGCTCTGGAGATGCTCGTCGCGCTGGGCGAACAGGCCATCACCCACGCGCACGAGGCGACCCTCGCCGCGGGCGCAAGAGCCGGTCGTCGCGGCAACGAGCGTGCCCTCTGGTTCAGACGCTTCCCCGAGCGACTCGCCGCCACAGCGCTCCTGAGCACGCGCCTGAGCGTCATCGCGGCGGGCTGCGTCGTCGCAGCCGAGCTTGAGCATCCCGCTTGGGCGCTGGCTGTGCTCCTGCCCGCGCTCTTCGTCTCAGCGGAGCTCTTGCCTCGGTTCCTGCTGCGCGGCCACGCAGACGCCCTCGCCGCCACGCTCGCGACACCGCTCCTGTGGGTCTACTACGCGCTGCGGCCCCTGACCGCAGGCACAGAGCTGTGGACGCGCACGTGGCGACGCCCTGACCGCGAGGCCGACTCCGCCCCCGCCACGCGCGAGGAGATTCAAGCGCTCGTTGAGCAAGACACCGTCGCGAGCCCACTGCCCGCAGGCGAGCGCGAGATGATCGCGCGGATCTTCGAGTTCACGCACCTGACTGCGGCCGACAGCATGATTCCGCTGAGCCAGGTGTGTGCCATCTCCGCGGACGCGACGGTCGAGCAGGCTGCCGCGCTCATCGCCCGCGAGGGGTACTCGCGAGTGCCCGTGTACCGAGACCGCCTCGAGGAGGTCGTCGGCGTCTTGCATCACATCGACCTGCTGCGCGCGACCGACCCCGCGCTGCCCGTCGGCCGTGTTGCCCGCCCCGCCCACTTCGCGCCCGAGACGCAAGAGATCGACGACCTGCTCGTCATTCTTCAGCGCCGCGCATCGACCGTCGCCATCGTCGTCGACGAGTTCGGCAAGACCGTCGGCCTGCTCACCCTTGAGGACATCCTCGAGGAGATCGTCGGCGAGATCGATGACGAGTTCGACCAGGGCAGCCGATGGTGGCGACCCGCACCGGGGGGCGGATGGCTGGTCAGCGCCCGCGCGACGCGGGAACAGTTCGAGACGCTCTTCGGAGTCGCGCTCGACGCCGAAGACGACGTCGAGACCGTCGCGGGCTTCTTGCTCGAACGCTTTAAGCGCATCCCTCGGGCGGGCGACACTGTCCCGCTCAAGGGCCCACCTGCGGGTGTCGTCCTGACCGTGACACGCGCGACTGAGCGGGCCATCGAAGAGCTCCAAGTCACCGGCCCGCTGAGCCCGCGCGACCTGGGCCCGTGACGCCCGCAGGCGCCCCAAAACGTCCCCACGCCGAGCCCGAGATGTTGCTCGGCTTGCTCTGGCTCCCGCTCTGGGTCTGGCTGCTCCCTTTGTACCTACGGCTCGACCCGCTGTCGGAGTCCGCGATCCGCCCCGTGACCGCCTGGACCGCGTTCGGCGCCATCTTGGCCGCCCCCTTGCTGCGGCCTTTGCGCGCGCACTTCGCCCGCACGGACGCCGCTTGGACGACCCTCGAGCGGCCGAGTCGCTGGGCGCTCGACCTCGGCTATGCGGCGACGATCGCTGCGCTGGTGGGCTTTGTGGCCGTCTCGGGCTCACCGAGCGTCCCGTACATGGACGCGCTCTCGCTTGTATCTCTCCAGGTCGCGTCAGGGGCGGTGGTCGGCCTCCTTGCTTTCTTCGTCGCAGCCCGACGACGACGCGCTGACGAGCACATCGACGCGGGCAGGCAGTCGAGCTCGCCGTGGGACCGCCCCGGTTTACCGGGGCTGCTCTTCGCAACCACGGCGACCCTCTCGCTGGTCGCCGTGACCGCCCTGGGCGTGGGCGCCGTGCACCGGGCCGAGGGCACACGGCGTTTCGCCCTGGAGCAACAAGTGATCGCGTTGGCTGACCTGGCAGCGAATACCCTCGATGTCCTCCCGGTCGACGCACAGGAGCGCCGCGACGCCGTGCTGCAGACCCTCACGACACACGGCGAGGTCGACGCATGGCTCACGTCTGCAGAGGATCTGCCCGCCCCGCTCTCGTCACTTGCGCGCACGCACGCGCACGTCGCCGACCGGATCTACGCCGCCAGCGATGAAGCGCGGTACTTTGGCGTTGTTCGACCGCTGCGGTCTGAGCGGCTGTGGCTTGTGGCGCCCTTGTCGCGGCCGCCCGCAGTGCGTGCACCGGACGACGCGCCCACGCTCATACTGCTGGGGCTGCTCGCGCTCGGCGTCCCCCTCGGCGCGTGGCTCGTCGGCGTCGAGCTGCGCGCCCACGTCCGATTGCTTGAACGCGCGCTCACGCGCCTGGCGACGCAGGCATCCACCCGCATCGCGACGCCCGTCTGGAGTGATGACGAGGTCGGCGATGTCGCGCTCGAGCTTCAGCGAGCCGTCACACTCCGCGACGCCGAGAACCGCGCCCTCGCTTCGGCGCTCACCGGAGCTGCCGAGGCGGACCGGGCACGCGCGCGTTTTCTGGCGGCTGCGAGCCACGAGCTCCGTACCCCACTCAACACGATCGCCGGTTACTGCCATCTCGTCGGCCGCAGCTCGCTGACCGACGCCCAGCGCGAAGACCTCGCTCTCATCGAGGTGGCGAGCGCGCAGCTCGCGCGTCATGTCGACGAGATCCTGAACGTCGCCGCGGTCGAATCCGGCGACGCGCAGCCCCTCGAGATACAGCGCATCGACCTCGGCGACTTGGTCCGGCAGACGCTGGCCTCCCTCGCGCCCGTCCACGGAGAATCCGTGGCTCTCTCCGTGTTCATCGACGCGCCCGCTCCGGTGGTTGACGCAGACCCGCGGCGTCTGCGGCAGGTCGTCGAGAACATCGTCGGAAACGCGTTCAAGTTTACACGCGCGGGCTGGGTGCGCGTGCATGTCGGCCGCCACGGCGCGTACGCCTGCATCGAGGTCACCGACTCCGGCCCTGGCATCCCAGCGGGCGAATTGACGCAGATTTTCGACGAGTTTCATCGCGTAGAGGCTCAGCGTCACGTCGCAGGCACGGGCCTCGGCCTGACCATCGCGCATCGCATCGTGAGCCTGCATGACGGCCACATCGAGGTCGAATCACCGCCGGGGCACGGCGCGACCTTCCGCGTCTGCCTGCCGAGCCGCCCGAGCACCGGCGAGGTGTCATGAAACGCCCCAATGCGCGCGTCTCTGCGCTGTGCGTCGGGTTGGGCGCATTCGTGGTGACGAACACCCTCGTGACCTCGCTCGTCTCGCTCGCGTTGCAGGGTCAAGGAGTCGTCGCGCCTGCCGACCTGTTTCTGGACTTGCACCTCACGACCATCGCCGCGCTCTGCCTGCACGGCCTGATGGCGTTTCGACGCCTGCGCCCGCTGGTACACATGCCGCTCGGTGCGGCGCCGCGCCGTGTGGCTGCGCACGACTACCCACTCCACAACGCCGGCGCGCTCATCGCTCTGAGCGTGTGCCTCTCGGGCGTCGCGTTTGTGTCTACGCGAGAGCACGGCGTCGGTGAGACGGACGCGCTCGTGATCGCCATGATGACGTGCCTCGCATCCATCGTCGGCGTCCTGCCAACGCACCTGGTGCTGCGCGCTCTTCTCCAAGCCGAAGCCGCCGGGGTAGCGGACCACGGCCCCGTCGAAGGTCGACGCCAGCCCATCCGGATTCGGCTGGCGCTGGCGACTACGCTCCCTCTGGCGGTTTGTACCGCGGCCCTCTTCGTCGTGGAGCAGTCGAACGCGCGCGCTTACGCCCGCGACGTCGCGACGCTCTACGAGACACAGCGCGAGGGCGTGCGTGAGCGCCTGTCACGACTGGTCGGCCCCCCGTCCACCACAGACGCCGCCACGCCGCTGCGTGCGACGCCTCTGCCTGGCTCTTCGGTCCTCGCGCAAACGCTTCCGCCGCTCGCGCTGCTGATGATCCTCACGGCGCTCGCCGTCGCACTGGGCTTGTGGCTCTCGCGAGAGCTCGCGATGGAGCTCGGCGCGGTTCGCGACGCGCTCGCCCGCGTGAGGTCCTCCCCATCGCCCGAGTTCGAGGCACCGCGTGTCCACACCGCCTTTCGGGAGACGCACGCGCTCCTGAGAGCCTACACGCTCGCACTCCAGAGCTTCGTGGAGCGTCGAGATGCCCTCGACGCCGCAGCTGCGGCGCGTCGGCGCGCAGACCTCGCGAAGGCTCGCTTCTTGGCCCACCTGAGCCATGAGCTCAAGAGCCCCCTGAATACGATCTTGGGCTTCTCCGAGGTCCTGCTCGCCGGCCTCGATGGGCCACTTTCAGCTCGACAGCGCGCCCACCTGGGCCTGATGTGGCGTGCCGGCGACAGCCTCCTGCGCTTCATCCAAGCGCTCTTGGAGGCGGCCCGGGTCGAGGAGCGACCGGAGGCCTCGCAGACTGCACACGACGCGGCCCCAACGCCTGTTGTGCTCCGTGAGCTCGAGCTCGCATGGCGGCGGGACCCGCTCGGCGCCGTGACGCTGAGGGTCGAGACGACACCCGTCACGCTCGAAGCCCGCGTGCTCGCAGACCCGACGCGCGCCGCCCGCGGCATCGCCCTAGCGGCAGGATTACTCGCGGACACGATTGATGCAGGTTGGGTGCGTGTACGCTTTGACCATGTCGATGGCGCGCTCACCGCGACCGTGACGCTCGAGCCGCTGTCGACGAGTGACCCCGACGCAATGGACACCGAGCGTGTCAAGCTCAGGGCACAGCTCGCGCGCGGGGCGACTCTCCCCCCCGACAGCGCCGCAGGTACGACTGTCATGGTCCTCGGCGCCCTTGTCGCGCAGGACCGCGGTCGCCTGCGCCGCCTCGATGCGCCCGACGCTCACGATGCGTGGCCTGCTTTCGAGCTGGCGTGGCCAGCCCCCGCTCAGGTCTAGGCCGCGACTTGCACACCCTGGGCGCCTCGACCACTATCCGTGCCATGTTGGACCCTGCACTCGAGCGCCTCGTCGTCGCCCTCAACTCGGTTGTCCGTGGCAAGCCCGAGGTCATCGAGGCCGCGCTGGTCGCCGTCCTCGCGCGCGGCCACATCTTGCTGGAAGATGTGCCCGGCGTGGGTAAGACCACGCTCGCCGAGAGCTTGGCCCGTGGCCTCGGGTGTTCGTTTCGCCGTGTGCAGTTCACGAGTGATCTCTTGCCAAGCGATATTCTCGGCGTGAGCGTCTACTCACAAAGGGATGAGCGCTTCGTCTTCAGAGAGGGGCCGATCTTCTCGAACGTCCTCCTCGCAGACGAGATCAACCGGACGACGCCGAAGACCCAGTCGAGCCTCCTCGAGAGCATGAACGAGGGCCAGGTCTCCCTCGACGACACCACGCGACCGCTGCCTCAGCCGTTCATCGTGGTGGCGACGCAAAACCCACAGGACTTCCACGGCACCTACCCCCTCCCCGAGAGCCAGCTTGACCGATTTATGGTCCGCGTCCGCATGGGGTATCCCACCCAGGAGACCGAGCGCGAGATCTTGAGTCGCCCCCCCGGCGCGCGCCCGACGCTGAGCGTCCCCGCGTGCCTCGACCCGGAGCGCCTGCTTGAACTACAGCGTCAGGTCGACGCCGTCCGCGTCGACCCGCTCGTGCTGGACTACCTGCTCGCGCTTGTCCGTGAGACGCGCCGCACGCCGCTCGTTACGCTGGGCGCGTCGACCCGTGGTGCGCTCGCGTTGCAGAGCGCCTGCCGCGCGCGCGCCTATCTACAGGGCCGCGCGTTCGTCCTGCCGGATGATGTCAAGGCGCTGGCCGTGCCTGTGCTCGCGCATCGCCTCTCACTCGCGGCGCGCACCGAAGCAGGCTCGGCCACTCGAGAGCAAGCGGAGCGCGTGGTCTCTGACCTGCTCGAGAAGGTGCCTGTTCCGGTCTGACCGGCGACGCGCTCAGTCGATGAGGTCGCGGAGCTTGTCGAGGAAGCCTTTGCGCTTCTCACTCGGCGTGCCTCGTCCCTCTTGGAACGACGTGTCGAGCGCCTCAAGGAGCTCGCGCTGCTGCGCGGTCAGCGTGCGGGGCACTTCGATGGCGATCCGAACGTGCTGGTCACCTCGAGCGCTGGTGCGCAGGTCCGGCATGCCCTTACCCTTCAGCCGCAGGAGCGCGCCCGCCTCGGTGCCGGCGGGCACCTTGAGCTTGACCTTACCATCGAGTGTTGGAACCTCGATCTGCGCGCCAAGCGCGGCCTGAGGGAACGTGACGGGCACCTCGCAGACGAGGTCTCGCCCATCGCGCTCGAAGAACGCGTGCTTCTCGACGTCGATCTCGATGTACAGGTCGCCGTCTTGCCCTGCGCCCGTGCGCGCCGTCTCACCCTGACTCGCCATGCGGATGCGTTGGCCATGTTGAATGCCCGCAGGCACTGTGACCTTGGTCTCACTCGCTTGGCTGACGCGCCCGCTCCCGCGGCACGGCGGGCATGGATCGGTGATGACTCGCCCCTTCCCGTGGCACTGCGGGCACGGCTGCACGACAGACAAGAAGCCCGCCTGCATGCGCACCTGTCCAACGCCACCGCAGGTATTGCAGCGCCCCGGCTGGGAACCGGCCCGCGCGCCGCTGCCCTCGCATGCCCCACAGCGGGTGGGCCGCGTCACCGAGACAGTGCGCTCCGTGCCCCGAAACGCTTCTTCGAGCGTGATCGTCAGACTGACCTGAATGTCGCGCCCGTGCTGGCTGTTCGAGCGACCGAACATCCCGCCGAACAGGTCGTCGAAGACGTCGCCGAAGACATCTCTCAGGTGCGACGGGTCAACGTACGCACCACGGCCACTGCCGCCGCCGCGCGACGGGTCCATGCCGAGCGGCGTGTCCTTGCCAAACCGGTCGTAGTGCGCGCGCCGCTGAGGGTCGCTCAGCACGGCATACGCCTCGTTGATCGCCTTGAAGCGCTCCTCGGCGGTCGGGTCGCCAGGGTTCCGGTCCGGGTGGAACTGCAGTGCGAGCTTGCGAAAAGCCTTCTTCAGCGCGTCGTCGTCCGCGTCGCGCGGCACGCCGAGCAAGGCGTAATAGTCAGACGAAGTAGACAGAGGCTCAGCCCTTGCTCTTCCGCTCCGCGGCGTCCGCGTACATGGCGTCCGAGATGCGATACGCGGACTGCTCGAGGTTCTGAATCGCGAGCCGAAGCTCCTCGGGGTCGACCGTGTTCATCGAGGCCCGCAGCGTCTCAATGTCGTTGCGGATCTCCTCAACATCGAGCGGCGACAAGATGTCGCCGTAGTTTCGCAGCGCCTCGTCCGTCGTGTAGGTCAGACCCTCGGCGTTGTTTCGCAGCTCGATGAGCTCCTTGCGCGCGCGGTCTTCATGGGCGTGTCGCTCGGCGTCCGTCATCATCCGCTGGATCTCGTTCTCAGTCAGACCGCTCGAGGTGCGCACCTGAACGCGCTGCTCGCGACCGGAGCCCAAGTCCGTCGCGCTCACATGCAAGATACCGTCGGCGTCAATCTCAAACGAGACCTCGACCTGCGGCACACCACGCGGCGCGGGCGGGATACCGAGCAAGTCAAACCGCGCGAGCGAGCGATTGTCCTTCGACATCTCGCGCTCGCCCTGCAGCACGTGGACGGTCACCATCGGCTGGTTATCGACGGCCGTGCTGAAGATCTGACCCGCCTGGTAAGGGATCGTCGTGTTGCGTGGGATGATGCGCGTGAAGACGCCGCCCTGCGTCTCGACGCCCAGCGAGAGCGGCGTGACGTCGAGGAGGATCATGTCCTCGACCTCGCCCGTGAGCACGCCCGCTTGCACCGCGGCGCCGACCGCCACGACCTCGTCGGGGTTGACGCCCTTGCTCGGCGCACGCCCGAAGAACTCTGCGACGCGCTGCTGCACGCGCGGCATGCGCGTCATGCCACCGACGAGCAGGACCGCGTCGACATCATTGACCGTGAAGCCGGCGTCATCCAACGCGGACTGGCACGGAACGAGCGTGCGGTCGACGAGGTCTTCGACCATCGCCTCGAAGCGTGTCCGCGTGATGCGCACGTTCAGATGCTTCGGCCCTGTGGCGTTCGCGGTGATGAACGGCAGGTTGACCTCGGTCTCGAGCGCGCTCGAGAGCTCGTGCTTCGCCTTCTCCGAGGCCTCTTTCAGACGCTGCAGGGCCATCTTGTCGCCCCGCAAGTCAATGCCCTCGGCCGTCTCGAACTCACTCAGCAGGTAGTCGATGAGCCGCAGGTCGAAGTCCTCGCCGCCCAGGTAGGTGTCCCCTGAGGTCGCCTTGACCTCGAAGACCCCGTCGCCCATCTCAAGAATCGAGATGTCGAACGTACCGCCGCCCAAGTCGTACACAGCGACGCGCTGGTTGCCCTCGCGGTCCATCCCGTAGGCCAACGCTGCGGCGGTCGGCTCGTTGACGATCCGCAGGACATTCAGGCCTGCGATCCGCCCCGCATCCTTCGTAGCCTGCCGCTGCAGGTCGTTGAAGTAAGCCGGGACGGTGATGACAGCGTCCGTGACCTCTTCGCCGAGGTAGTCCTCGGCGGTCTGTTTCATCTTCGTCAGGACGAAGCTCGAGACCTCGGCGGGGCTGTAGCTCTTCTGCCGCAGGGACACCCACGCGTCGCCGTTGTCCGCACGGACGACCTTGTACGGAAACCGGTCGAGGTGTGTCCGCAGCTCCTCGCTGTCGACCTTGCGCCCGATCAGTCGCTTGACTGCGAATACGGTGTGCTCTGGGTTCGTGACGGCCTGACGCTTGGCGATCTGACCGACTAAGCGCTCACCCCCCTCAGTGAACGCGACCATCGACGGGGTCGTCCGGCTGCCTTCTGAGTTGGGGATCACGATCGGGTCACCGCCGTCGATGACGGCGACGCAGGAGTTCGTGGTCCCAAGGTCGATGCCGATGACCCTCGACATGCTCAGGCGTCCTCGCTCGTGCTAGGCGCAGAGGCGCTCTGCTCGCCGGCCGCGATAACGACCATGGCGGGACGCACCAGTCGGTCGTGCAGCATCCAGCCGCGCTGATAGACCTCGATCACAGAGCCCGGCTCGGCGCCCTCGCGCGGGATCTGCGACATCGCCTCGTGGAACTGCGGATCGAACTGCTCGCCCTTCGGGTCGAAGGGCTTCGCGCCATAGCGCTCGAGCGCAGCGAGGTACTGCCGCAGGGTCATCGACACGCCATCTGCGAGCGCGCCGCCACCGCCGCCCGAGTGCGCCAGCGCGCGCTCCAAGTTGTCGGCGACCGGGATCAGGTCCTTGAGCACGCCCTCGATGGCGTACTTCCGCATTTCGTCCTTCTCCTTGAGGACGCGCTTGCGAAAGTTCTCCAGATCGGCCGCTGCCCGGTACGCCTTGTGGCGCCAGTCCTCGGCTTCACGGCGCGCGTCGCTGGGCGCCTCGGGCTCAGCCTCGACCTGCGTCTCCTCGGCCGCGAGACCTTCCGTCTCGACCCCATTGTCCTGCTGATTAGACACGGTTCCTCCTCACAACGCACCCAGACGAAAAGCCTCTCGAACCGCGCTGTTCTTAGGCGGCCGATGGAACGCCGCGGAGCATACCGCTGATTGAATCCGCCGTGTAGTTCACAAGCGGCACCAAGCGCGCGTACTCAAGGCGCAGTGGCCCCAACAGCGCGACGGCGCCTGCGCGCGCGCCGCCCACGAAGTACGGCGCGGCGACGACCGTGCAGCGCTCAAGGCCCAAGTCCCGCGACTCGGTGCCCAGCACGACCTGAGGCCCCTGCTGCGCGAGCATGTCGTCGAGGACGTGGAGCAGGAGCCGCTTGTCCTCAAGCGACCGCAGCACCTCACCGAGCGGCAGGCCATCGGGCGCGCACTCGACCAGGTTCGTTCGCCCTTCGACAACAACGGCCTGCTCGGCTGTGTCCGAATCGGTCTCGGCCAGCGCCGAAGCAGCCAGCTCGCGGCTCTCCAAGTCGAGGCCCTCAACGTCCGACTTGAGGCGCGCCCGGGAGGCGGAGAGCGTCAGCCCGACGAACTCCGCGTGAAACATGCTCATGACGCGCTCAAGCACGGCGTCTGGGCTCGACGACGCGAAGGTGTGGTGATTCACGGACTCGTCGTCGAAGACAAGCAGCGCCATCACTCGCCCAGCGCCGAGGCGCAGCAGCCTCAGGCCGATCAATCGCCGCGTCTCAAGGCGTGGCGCCCGGGTCACCGCCGCGAGGTGGCACGTCTCTGCGAGGTGCCTCGCAGCCGCGCGGACGATCTCCAAGGGCGTCGGGCCGGCGTCCCGCAGCGCGGTGTCGATGCCGTCGCGTTGCCGCGGCGACGGCGTGCGGGTCCGCATGAGCGAGTCCACGTACATCCGAAGGCCGAGGCCGGTCGGCATGCGGCCCGCCGAGGTGTGTGGCTGCTCAAGGTACCCCGCCTCCGTGAGCTCCCCCATGAGCACCCGCGCCGTCGCAGCGCTCATGCCGGCCCCCGCGGGGCCCGCGACCTGCTGCGAGGCCACCGGCTCGCCCGAGCGCAGGTAGACGTCAATGACCTCACGCAACACCTCGGCAGCGCGCGCGTTGAGCCGCATGGGCTGCGCCTGAGGCCACACGATGCCTCGGTCGCGCTCTGATCGTTTGGTCACACGTCGACCATAGGCGCGCGACGATCAGGCTGTCAAGGCGCAGCGCAGCCGCGCCGGCGCTTGAAATCATGGGCGATTTCAGCCACTTGGCGCGGCTGAGGCCCAGATATCGGCCACGATGCTATCGAGCAGCGGGCGCCCGCGGTCCGTGAGGCGCACGCGCTCGCCCCCTTGCGACCCGCGCGGCGACGGCGTTCGCTCGAGGAGGCCACGCGCCTCGGCCACGACGAAGGCCGCGCGAAAGCGCGCGACCTCGTCCTCAGGCACCCAGGTCCCGGCTTCGAGTCGAAGCCCGGTCAGCAGCCGCTCGACCGCGAACGTCTCCGCGTCGATGGTCTCTCGAAAGCGCTCCGCGGGCTTGCCCGACAGCGCCGCGCGCATCCATCGACCCGCGTGACGCTCGTTCTCCCAGCGCTCCCCACCGGTCGAGGCGGGGCCGCGCAAGAAGCCGTGCGCCCCCGCGCCGAGCGCGAGGTACTCCCCCATCGTCCAGTACAGGCCGTTGTGCACGGCCTCACGACCCGGCCGCGCGGCGTTGCTGATCTCGTAGGGCTGCACCCCCGCGTCCCGCAGACGCCCCCGCGTCGCGTGCCACGCGTCAGCCAGCGCGTCGTCGTCTGTCGTAAGCACCTCGCCTCGCCGCGCCCGCGCGCCGAAGGGCGTGCCCGCGTGAATCGTGAGCTCATAGGTGCTCACGTGCTCGGGCGCGAGGGCGAGGGCGGCGTCGACGTCGGCCATCGCCGCCTCGAGCGATTGGCCCGCGGCCCCCTGAATCAGGTCAAGGCTCAGGTTGTCGAAGCCCGCCTCGCGCGCATCCCGCACGCAGCGCTCATTGTCAGCGCGCCGGTTCTGGCGCCCGAGCCGCTCCAGGAGCGCGTCGTCAAATGACTGCGTCCCGAGGCTCAAGCGATTGACCCCCGCCGCGCGCAGCGCTCGCAGGCGGGCGGCGTCGGCCTCGTGGGGGTTCGCCTCGAGGGTAATCTCGGCGCCCTCGCGCAGGCCGACCACGGCCCGGACCCCCTCGACCACGGCGGCCACGCACTCGGGCGCCCAGAGCGCCGGCGTGCCCCCGCCAAAGTACAGGCTCACCGCGCCCTCGCGCCCCGAGAAGCCTGGAGCGCGCGCGCAGCTCGGCGAGCACCGCGTCCCGGTACGGCTCGTCCGGGCGGCCTTCGGGGCCCGGCTGCACCACGTTGAAGTCGCAGTAAGGGCAACGCTTCGCGCAATACGGGTAGTGCACGTAGACCCCGAAGGGCCGCTCGGGCGCACTCACGTCCAGTCGAGGATGACCTTGCCGGACTGACCGGAGCCCATCGTCTCGAAGGCGTCCTTGTAGTCGTCCACGGCGAAGCGATGCGTGATCACGGGCTGCACGTTCAGCCCGCTCTGGAGCATCGAGCACATCTTGTACCAGGTCTCGAACATCTCGCGGCCGTAGATGCCCTTGAGCACCAAGCCCTTGAAGATCACGTGGTCCCAGTTGATGGACGTCTCCGCGGGCGGAATACCGAGCAGCGCGACCTTGCCGCCGTGGTTCATCGCGGTGAAGAGCTGCTTCATCGCGCTCGGATTGCCCGACATCTCGAGCCCCACGTCGAAGCCCTCGGCCATACCGAGCGACCGCATCGTCTCGTCGAGGCTCGACGTCGCGACATTCACCGCGCGGGTCGCGCCCATCTTGCGCGCGAGCTCCAAGCGGTACTCGTTCACGTCCGTGATGACAACGTGGCGCGCGCCCGCGTGCTTGCAGATCGCGACCGCCATGACGCCGATGGGGCCGGCGCCCGTGATGAGCACGTCCTCGCCGACGAGGTCGAACGAGAGCGCCGTGTGCGTGGCGTTGCCGAGCGGATCGAGAAAGCTCGCGACCTCGTCCGACACGCCCTCGGGCAGCGGGAAGACGTTGACCGCGGGCATCGACAGGAACTCAGCGAACGCGCCGGGTCGGTTCACGCCGACGCCGACCGTGTTGCGGCACAGGTGGCGACGCCCGGCGCGGCAGTTGCGGCAGTGACCGCAGGTGATGTGGCCCTCACCCGAGACCCGCTGCCCAACGCTCAGCCCCGTGACCGCCTCGCCCAAGGCCGCGACCTCGCCCATGAACTCGTGCCCGACGTGCATGGGCACGGGCACGGTGCGCTGCGACCACTCGTCCCACGACCAGATGTGAATGTCCGTGCCGCAGATCGCGGTCTTACGAATGCGAATGAGCACGTCATTCGGCCCGATCGCGGGGACAGGCACCTCGCCCATCCAGATGCCCTTCTCGCGTCGGCTCTTGACGAGCGCCTTCATGGGTCGACCCTCGAGCTGCATGGGACTCCTCAGGGAATGACGCGGAGCGCGCGGCCGACCTTCTCGAACGCCGCCACGGCGAGCTCGAGGTCGGCGCGGGTGTGGCCCGCCGAGATTTGAGTGCGAATCCGCGCCTGCCCTTGGGGCACCACGGGGAAAGAGAAGCCGATGACGTAGACGCCCTCTTCAAGCAGGGCGTCCGCCATGTCGCGGGCGAGGCGCGCGTCGCCCAGCATCACCGGGATGATCGCGTGACCCGCGCCGCCGAGCGTGAAGCCGAGTGACGTCATCGCCTGTCGAAAATACGTTTGATTCTCGCGCAGTTGCGCTCGGAGCGCGTCGCCACGCTCCAGCAGGTCGAGCACTGCGAGCGAGGTCGAGGCGATGACCGGCGCGAGCGAGTTCGAGAAGAGATAAGGGCGCGACCGCTGCCGCAGCCACTCGATGACCTCGGCGCGCCCCGAGGTGTACCCGCCCGAGGCGCCGCCGAGCGCCTTGCCCAGCGTGCCGGTGATGATGTCCACGCGGCCCATCACCCCGCAGTGCTCGTGCGTGCCGCGCCCGCGCTCGCCGACGAAGCCGACCGCGTGCGAGTCATCCATCATCACGAGCGCGCCGTACTCGTCGGCCAGGTCGCAGATCGCGCTCATGTTCGCGAGCACGCCGTCCATCGAGAACACGCCGTCTGTGGCGATGAGCTTGAAGCGCGCGCCCTTTGCTGCTTCGAGCTGCGCGCGCAGGTCGGTCATGTCGTTGTTGCGGTAGCGAAATCGCTGCGCCTTGCACAAGCGAATGCCGTCGATGATCGACGCATGGTTGAGCGCGTCGCTGATGACGGCGTCTTCTTCACCCAGCAGCGTCTCGAAGAGCCCGCCGTTCGCGTCGAAGCACGATGAGTACAGAATCGTGTCCTCGGTACCCAAGAAGGCCGCGATGCGCGCCTCGAGCGCCTTGTGAATGTCCTGCGTGCCGCAGATGAAGCGCACGGAGGACAGGCCGAAGCCATAGTGCTTCAACGCGTCGCAGGCTGCCGCGACCAGCTCGGGCGAGTTCGACAGCCCCAGGTAGTTGTTGGCGCACAGGTTGAGCACCTGACGCCCGCCCGAGACCCGAATGTGGGCCTGCTGGGGCGAGGTGAGGATGCGCTCTTGCTTGAAGAGGCCCGCGCTCTTGAGCTGCGCGGTCTCCGCGGCGAGGTGTTCGTAGAAGGCCTGCTTCATGGGGCCGCAGTGTACGCCCCCTGCGCCTCAGGTTCGCGGCAGAAAATACCGAGCGAGCTCAATCGGCTGCCCGGCGAAGGGCGCGAGGCGGGCGACCTCGCCCTCGGCGCCCAGTCCGACACGCCCCCACCCCGCAGGTCCTGGCACGAAGACCTCGACGCACCGGCGCTCCGCGTCCAGCACCCACAGGTGCTTCACGCCCGCACGCAGCCAGGCCTTGCGCTTGGGGCCCCGCTCATGGGCCGCGCTCGCCGGCGTGGTGACCTCGAGCACCCAGTCAGGCACGACCGCGATGGGGCCATCGCCCGGGTGCGTCGACTGCCGCGCGCGCGTCCACCCTGCGAGCGCGGGGCGCAAGACGTCCCCGTTCGCCAACGCCACGATGGGCTCAGGCACGAGCCACCAGCCCCCCGGCCCCCCGCCTCGGCCCTGCACGAAGGGCGGTCCCAGGTCACCCACGACGCGGAACGACGCGAAGCCCCGGGCGTTCGGGCGGTCGCCGAGCAAGAAGAGCTCACGGTCGATGATCTCGCCGAGCGTCTCATCACCGAGCGCGAGGACATCGCTCAGCGTGGGCAGGTCACGGGCAGGCAAGTGCGTGCGCATATCGGCATGCTACCCGATGAAGAAGGCGAACGTCGTCAGGATGAAGAGTGGGACCAGCACCGCGCACGACCAGCCGATGTAGCCGATGAAGCTCGGCATCTGCACGCCCTGAGACTCCGCAATCGCCTTTACCATGAAGTTCGGGCCGTTCCCGATGTACGTGTTCGCGCCCATGAAGACCGAGCCGCATGCGATCGCTGCGAGCACCCGGTGAGCGTCTGGCCCGCTCGCCAAATAGAGCGCCAGATAGCGCGCGCCCGTCGCGTCGACCCCCGCCCCCCCCGCCGCCGCGGACGAGAACGCGAGGTAGGTCGGCGCGTTGTCGAGCATGCTCGAGAGGAGCCCAGACGCCCAGAAATACGTCCACGGCGCCGAGAGCCCGAGCGACGCGCCGTGCGCGTTGAGCACCTGCAGCGGCGCGACCATGGTGACGAAGATGCCGGCGAAGAGCACACCGACCTCGACGATGGGGCCGAACTCGAAGCGGTTTGCTGCGTGCACTTCGCGCGGCGTGACCTGCAGGCTGGCCACCGCGAGCGCGATGAGGACCCCCTCTTGCACACCGAAGGGCCAAGGGGTGCCGGCGTTGAACCACCCCTGCCCGCGCCCCAGTACGGCGAGCACCGCCGCCCCGATGAGCCACAGGTTTCGACGACCCTGCAAGCCGAGAGGCGCGTGCTCGAGCACGGCCTCGAGCTGCGATCCGGGGCGCGCGGCCTCCTCCTGGGTGAAGATGCGCTGGTCCACGAAGTTGAACACCACGAGCAGGCCGCCCACGACAAAGAGCCACTCGCGCCAGAGCGAGAGCGTCCACTCGAACGGCACCCCCTTGAGGAATCCGAGAAAGAGCGGCGGGTCACCGAGCGGCGTGAGGAGCCCCCCACAGTTCGACACGATAAAGATGAAAAACACGACCAGATGCGTGCGCCGCTCTCGAGCGGCGTTCGCCCGCAAGAACGGACGAATCAGCACCATCGAGGCGCCCGTTGTGCCGACGACGTTCGCCAGAATCGCGCCCATCGCCAAGAGCGCGGTGTTCGCGAGGGGCGTGCCGCTCAGCGAGCCCCGCACATAGATCCCGCCCGCCAACACATAGAGCGCCCCGACCATCGCCATGAAGGAGACGTAGTCCAGCGCGGCGTGCGTGAGCGCCGCGGCCGCGTAAGCGCGGTCAAACGCAGCGAGCCAAGCGGCGAAGACGAGCGCGAGCGCGCCACTCACGACCGCCTTGTTGCGGTTCGACTCCCAGAAGTGCGGCGCCCGCAGCGGCAGGAGCGCGATGCACGCCAAGAGCGCGCCGAACGGCACGACGCTCCAGGCGGGGAGCGTCGTCACAGGTCGATCTGCATGCCGAGCTCAACGACGCGCCCCGGCGGCAGGTTGAAGTACGCCGTCGCGGGTTGAGCGTTTCGGGAGATCGCCGCGAAGAGGCGTTTGCGCCACTGCATCATTTCGCCCGGCACCCGCTTACGCTTCTTCTTTGGAATGGGCCTGCCGTCCTTCGCGTCATCTTTCCCGTCATCATCGCCGCACAGCAGCGTCTCACGGCCCAAGAAGAAGCTCGTCTTGTCCGGGTCGGTCTTGAGCCCGAGTAACGCGCTCTGAGCGAGCGCCAACGGCACGTTCGTCGGCTGCATGAAGCCAAAACGAATGACGACGCGGAAGAAGCCCTCACCGAGGTCCTCGATATGGATGGACTCGTCCGAGTTGACGAACGGAGAGCGTTCGAAGACGACGCTCAGCATCACGACTTGCTCGTGCAGCACGTGGTTGTGCTTGTAGTAGTGCAGAAGAACGGGCGATGTCCCGGTCGGCGATGAGAACATGAAGACCGCTGTGCCGGGCACGCGATGTGGCTTTTGCTCTCGCACGCTCGACATGAAGAGGTCGAACGGCAAATTGCGCTCATCGAAATTCTTGGAGAGCGCCTTGCGGCCGTCCCGCCAGGTCAGCATCAGCAGCAGCAACACCGCGCCGATCGTGACAGGCAGCCAGCCGCCGTCCATGAACTTCAAAGCGTTCGACCCGAAGTACGCCAAGTCGAAGAACAGGAACCCACCAATGAGAGGGAAGGTCTTCCACGCCGACCATTTCCACGTGTAGCGCACCACGAAGAAGAACACGACCGTGGTGATGATCATGTCCATGGTGACCGCCAAGCCGTACGCGGCGGCGAGGTTGCTGGAGCTCTTGAAACCGATCACCAGCGCAACGCACGCAATCGCCATCAGCGTGTTCACGAGGGGAACGTAGATCTGCCCTTCGGTCGTCTGCGATGTATGCCGGATAAGCATGCGTGGCAGGAAGCCCAGCTGGACGGCCTGCCGCGTCATCGAATAGGCACCGGAGATCAGCGCTTGAGACGCAATCACGGTCGCAGACATCGCCAGCGCCACCATCGGGTAAAGCAGGACTTTGGGCACCATGCCGAAGAACGGGTTCGCGCGGACCTCGGGGTCATTGGTCGCCAAGAGCAGCGCCCCTTGGCCGAAGTAGTTCAGCAGGAGCGCGGGAAAGACCAGCGCGAACCACGCCGCCTGAATCGGCTTGCGACCGAAGTGCCCCATGTCGGCATACAAGGCCTCGCCGCCCGTGATGCACAACACCACCGAGCCGAGCACGACGAAGCCCGCCATGCCGTTCGCCATGAAGAAGTTCACCGCATACGCCGGGTTGAGCGCGGCAAAGACAGCCGGATTCTTGACGATCTGCGCAACCCCGAGCGCAGCAAGGGACGAGAACCACAAGACCATGACCGGCCCGAAGACCAAGCCAATCTTGCTCGTCCCGTTCTTCTGAACAACGAAGAGCCCAACGAGAATCAAGCAGGTCAGCGGGACGACCAAGCGGTCGGCCGCGTCCGTCGCCACGCTCAGGCCCTCGACCGCCGAGAGCACCGAGATCGCGGGCGTGATCACGCCGTCGCCATAGAGCAGCGCCGCCGCGAACACGGCGAGCGTGACGATGAGCGCGCGCGAGCGAGGACCGACGGTCCCCTCGCCGGGCGCGAGGCTCAGCAAGGAGAAAATGCCCCCCTCGCCCTGCGAGTCGGCGCGCACGATGAACGCCAGGTACTTGACCGTGACCACCGAGGTCAGCGACCAGAACACCAGCGAGAGCACTCCGAGCACGTTCGCCTGCGTCATCGGCAGGGCGTGGTGCCCGTTGAAGCACTCTTTCAGGGCGTATAGCGGGCTGGTCCCGATATCGCCATAAACGACCCCGATAGCGCCGAGCGCCAGGGCCATAAACGAAACGCTATGACCGTGGCTGCCGCCGTGAGTCGGGGTCGACATGTCTTAGGCCTTGTGGGCGGCGTCGTCGCTCTTGATGCGCATCCCGTAGAAAGAGCGGTGGACGAAGTACGCCGACACCACGAACAGGAACGCCGCGATGGCGTGCCGCACGTTGTCCGGCTTGATCTGGATCGCGAGCTCGACGGCGAGCAGGCCGAAGAGGGTCGTGAACTTGATCACCGGGTTGAGGGCGACGGACGACGTGTCCTTGAACGGGTCGCCGACCGTGTCACCGACGACGCTGGCGTCGTGCAGCGGGGTGCCCTTCGCCTTGAGCTCGACCTCGACGAGCTTCTTGGCGTTGTCCCAAGCGCCACCGGCGTTCGCCATGAAGATCGCTTGGTAGAGGCCGATGATCGCGATGGAGACGAGGTAGCCGATGAAGAAGTACTCGTCGTAGAACGCGAACGCGATCGTCGAGAAGAAGAGCGTCAGGAAAATGTTGATCATGCCCTTCTGCGCGTACTCGGTGCAGATGGCGACAACCTTCTTGGAGTCCTCGATGCTCGCCTTCTCGACCGAGTCATCGAGCTTGATGTTCTGCTTGATGAACTCCACGGCGCGGTACGAGCCCGTCACGACGGCCTGCGTCGACGCGCCGGTGAACCAGTAGATGATGGCGCCGCCGGTGATGAGGCCGAGGAGCATGTTCGGGTTGAGCAGCGAGAGGTCCAACGTCACGATTTCGATCTGCGCCTTGATCGAATCGAGCGTGGGAACAGCCGCCTTCACGCCGCCAAGTTTGAGGAGCTTCTCCTGGCCGAGCACCAGGATGATCGAGAAGATGAGGGTCGCAGCACCGACGACCGCCGTGCCGATGAGCACGGGCTTTGCCGTCGCCTTGAAGGTGTTGCCCGCGCCGTCGTTGGC
>Ga0164295_10000811_pt1 | contig 25936 bp, 21 predicted proteins | sample GEODES006metaG_FD_111798 | JGI IMG/M metagenome (GOLD analysis project Ga0164295, IMG submission 111798) | Oligotrophic lake water microbial communities from Sparkling Lake, Wisconsin, USA - GEODES006 metaG | ecosystem: Environmental > Aquatic > Freshwater > Lake | place: USA: Sparkling Lake... | reverse complement strand
CCTGGTATGCCACGTGGTCCTCTTATATAATATTCGCTATAATTGCTCGATGATTCTGTGTCGGAATCATACGAAAATCCAGATATATAATCGGACCGATGTTTACCAAATGTTTTTTTATACATTTTTTCAGGACATTCTGGAAACTCATTTACAAAGTCAGGAAACTCTTTCGACGGATAAATATCGGAAAACTGCCCGCCGTCCCCTCAACCTCTGTGACTTCCTCGATCGCTGCTGTGGCTGCGGCTGCGACTTCGGCTGTGGCAACGACGGGAGCTTCTGCGACCACGTCTATGTCCTCCCTCATAGCTATAAATATTTACATCTCCATTTCCATTTCCTGGACCGTTCTGGTGTCTAGAACTATTGTATCCTGGTCCGTATCCGTATCCTGGACCATAACCAGCAGCAGGATAACCGAAAGCAGGATCCATTAAGGTTCTTGGTCCGAAACCAAGCTCGGTTGCTTGTTTTAATGAATTATTATCATTTGTCTGTGTGGAAAGAGCATCACGAAGTCTATCTCTATCGACCAAGTCAATCTTCTGCTTTACCTCGCAGCAACATTCAGCCATTTTCTCAGCTAATGTGCACTGTGTCTTAAGGGCTTCGTATTTAGCCTCTGCTAGTTGAGAGCTAATAGCAGAACCTAATTTCTGTTGCTCTAACTGTCCTACAGAGAAATGTGTCGATGCCTGTTGGGCTAGTTCAGACTTAACCTTCTGGAGTTCAAGCTGTGTCATCGCAAAGTGGTTATCGCCTTTACTCGATAAATATTCCTTTACGCGTTGTTGCTCTAGAAGGAGATTAGAATAATGAAGTGATGCCTGGTTCTCTATCTCGGATTTTGCCTTCTGGCTTTCAAGAACGGTAGCAGCATATTGGCAATCTACTTTATTCATTAGGATACCAGTCATTTTAGAGTTCTCGTGAAGAGCCTTCTGTTGTTCTAACTGGAGACCAGCATACTGGTTATCAACTTTACCCATTAGAAGACCAGTATTTTTGGTGTTTTCATAAAGAGACTTCTGTTGTTCTAGCTGGAGACCAGCAAACTGGTTATCTACTTTATTCATTAAATTTCCGTTCATTTGTGTGTTTTCATAAAGTGCCTTCTGTGCTTCTAGTTGGAGACCAGCGTGTTGTGAGCTAACGAGTCCTTCTAAGTGATGTGTATTTTTAGAGTTTTCGTAAAGAGCCTTTTGTGCCTCTAATTGGAGGTCAGCATAATTTTTAGCCTGTTGTAATGCTACATTACTGAATCCACTAACGATACCTGTTCTGGATTCCCAAGCAGCATTCGAAACTTCATTACGAATATCAGCCCCATTCTTTTCAACCGAAGTTAATACTCGCCCTGAGTTTTCTGTTACTTGACCTGTAATATCACGGCGAACATCCGCAAGACGAGTTTGTGTATTTGAATCAAACGCACCCATTAGTTGACGAGTCTCACCAGAATTTCTCTCAACTGACTGTAAAACTCCACTATAAGAATTTGCCGTAGCAAGAGAATTCGCGGTTCCATTTCTCTCGACAGATGATGTAATATCGCGAGCCAAATCATTACTTGCTTGTCTAGAAGCAGCATCCGCGACGACGGTTGTCATACGGTTTTCTCCTGCGTTACGCTCAATGGAAGCCAATGTATTACCACCATTACGTTCAATTGCGGTACTTAATTGTCCGGAATTTCTTTCAGTACTTGTAACTGCGTTTGCGCCATTATAATCAACGGCTTTTATAACATCACGGGCAATATCCGCATTAAACTGTCTTGAAGCAGCATCCGCGACGACGGTTGTCATACGGTTTTCGGCAGCAACACGCTCAACCGCAGATAATGTATTACCCGCAGTACGTTCAACGGCTATACCTAACTGACTTCCATTTCGTTCGGTAGTAGCGACATTATTATAACCATTATGGTCTACAGCACGCATAACATCGCGAGCGGTATCAGCCGCAAACTGTCTTGAAGCAGCATCGGCAGTAAGGGTTGTCATACGGTTTTCCGCGGAAATTCGTTCAAGTGCGGTCTGTGTAAGACCAGCAGTACGTTCAGTTGTGTTTGAATTTAGTGTGTTACCGCGTTCAATCGCATCGCGTAATCCGAGAGATGACTGGGTGATATCCTTGACAATATCTTTGCTTGATAAATTAATCTCAGATGTTAGATTGCGGTCAGTTGCGTTAATAGCAGATAAGACAGCAGGATCGGAAGACGTATAACCACCATAAGGATAAATGGGCGTAGAATAAGGAGGAACAAATGGCGTCGAAGTCGACATTTATAATATTATACCAGAAAATAATTTTTGAGAATCTTCCTAAATAAACGTTACTGTGTATCGTAATAGAATTATGTTAGGTTGTATTATTATTGTAATAGAACATTTACAATTATAAATTATAATCATTCGTTCTAATCCAGGACCACTACATATACAGTAAAATAATAAAACTGAACGCCATTCATTTTGCAATTACAAATGTAGAATTTGTAATTATTGATTATATTTGTAAAAATTCTGTATAATTTGTGACCGTACTTGAAGCAAAATGAAAATGTATTTAGTAATTTCAGTTTAAATAATATAAATAGTATATTTATAGATTATATATAAATGTCTACCCTCACTACAGACACCAACATGTCCTTCAGACCAATACGCTCATCTAGTGACATAAAACCAATTGAAATTACTAATTCCAAGATAATCAATTTTTATAATTCGCATCCCAATATTAACATCGATGAAATCAATCTATATTTTATTAATATTATTGATAAACTTTCCCCAAGTGAATTACGATCATTCTCTCCTACAAATATGGTATCCACCAATTTCTTCGATAAGACCGAACAACAATCCCAGAATAACTTTACTTCGATATTATCCAAAATATGTCCTGCCGCAGATATTCAAATGAAAATGGGTTCAAACGATATTTATATATTGAAACGATTAAAACAATCAACAATTCTTCTAAAAAATATGGATATTGATTCAAATATTGCTCTTGATCAAATCACCGAATTTACCGATTTAATCGAGAAAGAGAAATGTTGCGGAATTATGTTGTCCCAGAATTCGGGTATCTCGAACAAAACCCATTTTCAGATTGATATTAAAAACGATAATATTATCATCTATATTCATAATGTAAACTACTCTCAAAGTATTATTATGAGTGCGATAGATATCATCGATAATCTACATTCTAAGATACGAGATTTATCGCGTAAAAATGGAGACGATTTTACAATTCCAAAAGAACTATTAGATACGATCAATGGCGAATATCAATTATATCTCGTTCGAAAGACGGAACTTATCTCATCTATTAAAGAAACTAATAAAAAAATCATCGCGCAGATCGAAACCTTTGCATTTCCTTCATTAAATTCGTATTTAACCGAAAAATGTTGTACTGTAGTTCAAAAACATTCATTGATTTGCGGATTATGTAAAAAATACTCGGCTCATAATTTGAAAGCTCTCGCGGCTCATACTCGCGGTTGTCTTCGGAAGCAACGAGCTTCAATATGATTCAGATTTTCTTTTCTTTATTCATTTATTTTTATTGATTTCGAGAGAATTTACAATGATTCTCTCGAAATAACGAATTAATTTTCATTTGAAATGTTTTGTTTTGATTTTTTTAAAGTGCGATTCTTTTTCTTCCCACCCCCAGCTAATCCTAAGAATGATCTAGATCGTATGATTTTGTGAGAGAGCGGTAAACTAGGATAAACCGTAGGATATTTGCGATTTAATTCATTAAATCTATCGACTAATTCTTTAACATATCTTTCTCTCGATTTAAATAAAACATTTAACTGAGAATTAGTTGAATAAGCAATTTTTTTAGGTATAATATATGTTTCCGTCTCTCCTACATTTATCTTTGATTTACCTACGGATTTAGGATTCGATTTATTCTTTAATAAATCCCAGTCTCGACAGACCCAACCATAGAAAGAACTCCAAGCGGGATTTACTAATATACTGTCATCTGACCGTTTTACACTACAAATCCATTTTAACGCACTAATGTAATCTCCTGATTTAACTAAACTTCGTATCTTTGACATAGATGATGTTGGTATTTTTCTAGCATATCCAAAATCTAATATTACAGGTCGACCACTTTTTTTTTTAAAAAAATCCATCGTTGGGTGAATCATTATATTTGCAGTATGAAAGTCCGCCTGTGAATATCCTGTATCAATCGCTAATTTCAATACGATAAATAATCCATAATTTATATACTCTATCTTCCTTTCTCTCGAAATCTTACTCGAATTGACAAAATCAAATAATCTCTCGTATCCACTTTCAAATTCCATTGCAATAATTCCTATACTTATACTTTGATTATTTACTAACTCATCAAATGTTATTTCAGCATGTTCGTATGGTAAATTATGTTTTTTAAAGGACGTGTCCGTTTTACTTAGCCGTTGAATAAATTCACGTTTTTTACCTTCTCTCAAAATAGTAGAAAAAAGTATAGCTGGGCAAATCGGTTCTGCACGGTGAATTGTTTTTTGAAACACATCGGTTTGTATATTGACCTCATTCTTAAATGATGATATGTCATTCGACTTTAAAATACAAAGTTTTAATGCGATTTCTTTTACATTTTCACCAAACTTTTGTGGAGTAATATGGCTATACCCAGACGTATATCCTACTGGAACAGTTACTTTATATATAATCCCATTTGCTCCATCTGAAATATATTCTATTTTTTTAGCATTTCCTATAAACTCGTCAAATAAAAAATCAGGTTTTTCTTTATATTTTAATAATAATCCTCCTTTTTTTGTATTTCTCATTTAAATATTATTATATTTTATTTTGAGTGACACGAACAATAATTTGTATGAGTTATCGGCGTACGATTACACGCATTTCCACTCTTCGTTATTCCTAAGCAAATATACTTATACGTTGAGTTTGGCATACGTTTCTTATTTGCGTTCCAAGCTTCAGACGCCTCGTCAAAATCAATATTTACGACATATGTTGGTTTTTCTGATATTTTTTTATGTGGGATAATCATTTTATCTGGAGTAGGTGGAGTAGGAACCATAATAGTGACATGTTTTGTTTGACTACGAGTTTTCATTATGCGATTAGATGTTTAGTTTTTTAGATATTAAAAATCTTTATTTCAATTTTATATAATAAATATACAATCTCTCAAAAAATCCGTATCTTCCTTCACTATTTCTTTGCCATATTTTCCTTTCAATAATAATAATATAATATGATCTAACGTTTCTTTATTTGTATCTAAACGTAGAATCTCTCCCGATTTTATATTAAATATACGGAATTCTTGTTCTGCGTCTGGATAAACCGTTCTCCATATCCAGCAATAAATAATAACTTGTAATAAATGGTCTTGTGTAATAGACGTGGTACATTTTAATTCCCAAATCGTATTCTCTGTTCCCAAGTCTATTCGCGCAGTAAATCGGAACTTTTCTCTCGGAAAATGTCTATCTAAAATACGGTCTATAGCGATATGAGATTCTTCATTCGTTTGTTGAATGATAGTCTCTTCTATTACGGGTTTCGATTGTCCACACTCTTTTTCTAAAACATCTAATAATCTGATTTTACATTTCGAGAGAATATCGGGTTTTAACCAATTATATTCATTTCTCTCAATTTGTCGTAACTTATAATATAATTTTTCTTGAGTAGCTAAATATACGTTCGATAAATATAGATAATCGCTTACTGAAGTAATTTCTTTATCAATCGTCTCTAGAATTCCCTTTAAATATCGATATTCGTGAGATTTCGTACTACTCATCGTCTCTCGAATCATATCATACAAGATATTATTTGACTCATCATGATCATCTTCCTCCTCAGTCCATTGTTCTCTCAAATAATCATAATAGATAGAGGGTATTGCGATACCATTTATATCACTTACATCCTCGTAGAATCCTCGCGTCGTTTGAATCATTGTAGGAATATCCAGAAATTCTAGATTTTCATCTGATTCTCTCAAAAACACTTTATCAAGTAATGGAGAGATTTCTTCTAATACCGATTCTGCTATAAATTTTATTAAATCTGTAGGAGTTACATTATGTGTTATTATTTCGTCTCCATCCTTTACCTCTTTATCATAAAATACACTTCGTGCAAGTCCTTTGAAATGAATATACGGCTTCGTCTTCATCTCGGTATGAGATAAACGTAAAAAATGAAGGGGTCTAGCAGTTGGACAATCATCTCCCCGTTCTAAAAGAAATAATTGTTTCGTAGCCCGCGTACAACCAACATAAAGAGTATTTGGGCATTCATCGTGAGTTATAGTTCGAGCATAATTTCTAAAATAGGATTGATCGAATCCGACCACAAATACATATCCTCGCTGTCTCCCTTTTACTGAATGAAATGTTGAGAAAACGACCTTCCCCGTAATTACCTTTTCGTCAATCGTTTCCGTTTCTAACATAGGAACATGGCAAGGAATACCTGCTTCTACTAACGCATTTTCAATTCTACGTATTTGAGAGTTTACACCTTTCACCGATCCTCCTAGAATGAAAATCTCGTCTGGTTTTACTCCTGATTTTATTAGTTCTATAATATGAAAGCTAGCGATTCGCTGTAAAGCATCCGCAGTATTACGTATATACATTACCGGTGAACCATCTTTACATGCGTTTATACGTTCTTCGCCTAACATAACTTCGTTTAAAAACTCTGCCATCTGATTCGTGATTCGGTAAGATGTTTTAAGAGAACATTTTTCAAATTCTCTCGATTTTAGTAGAGAGAACATTGACCAAATTTCATCCGCCATTGTTAAAAAACGAATATCTGCACCTTTAAACTCATATAGGCCTTGCATATAGTCTCCTAGAATGAGGAATTGGAAAGGTACTCCCATATCTCGAGAGAATTTCACTATAAATTGAAAATATAAATACGTCATATCTTGTGTCTCGTCTAAAACAATTATATCATAAGGTTTAATAGAAGAATTTGGTTTCATATTTTCATATAAAATCTCTCGAATTCCAGCATCTGTTTTCGCAGAATTCGTATATTTCGATACTGCCAAACTATGATACGTATGTACAATTATATTTTTAAGACCATATTCCTTTATTTTCTCTGTAATTTCCATCCGTAACATCGAATTATACGTCAATTGTAGAAATCGGTGATTCGGCATCTGTTTAGCACATGATAAAATGGTCGTAGACTTTCCAGAACCGGCACAAGCGTCTACAATTACGTTTTTTCCAACTTTTATATGTTCAATAATAACATTTTGTTCAAGACTTGGTTCCATCATTTTGAGAGAATATACGTTAACTATATAAATAGCTAGATTTCTATATTTTTTCACAGTAAAATATAGATATAGTATAAATGTCGCGTATACAAGAACCTATTTTAACCGAATTAAACAATGGTATTCAATCTGGTCATTTTGCAATGCCAATGAAAGACCTTACTACGGATAATACTGCCGGATTTAGTCTAAATCGACGCCGATTTTTCAGAACGTATATTCCAAAACACGATTTTTCAGTAAAAGAGCAGTCTGCGAATATCATTCAACGTAGAACTTTAGGATTATCTAATAATATGGTTTCTATTGAAGGTACAAAGACGTTTCAACAGAAAAAATGGATAGGTGGATGTCGTGATGCATCGCAAATCATTACAAATCGACGTATTAATACAACTGGTAATTTTCTCTCAAATGAAGAACCAATATCTTTTACAAATGTAAAAGATAATAATACTGCTAGACAAGCCTTAAACCGGTGTAGATCTCAAGGTTCATGTGTTCCTAAAAAAGTCACTCAAAATAAATCGGTATTTTAGAATATTATTGCGTCCTATTCCTAGGTATAAAATTTTTATTATATTTTATCGCGCGAAGTAATCGTATTTGTTTCTTTGCATTTTCTTTTGTGGTGCATTTAGAGAATACTCGTTTCGTTTTACGATTTTTTACACTATAACAAGGTTTTTTATGAACTTTACGCATAGAATATGGCATTTTATATAATTTATATGGAGAATTTTTATATAAATTATGTATGCTTTATTATAAAAAATATATATAATATATGATTCGAACAATACCATTTAATTTTTCACATTCAATTAATAAGAAACATATATACAGTGGACTACAGTCCGCAATTACAGGTAGCGGTGGATTCTCTATAGAAGAGGAATTACAAACTGTTAGATTTAATCCAATTCAAAATATTGGTAAATATAATGTTACAGACTCTATTCAGATTTTATTTGACGTTGCTGCTTTTAATCGAAAATTAGGACTAATTAAAGATATTTCTAATAATACCATTATATCTACCACATATGATTATATAACAAATCGTTTTCCTGTTGATTCAATCTCTATATACGCTTGTGATTTTATTAATGGAATAAAAATAATAGATCAAATAAACTCAATTGGTAAACTCGAATATATTTATCAAGAATTTATTAAATATGTAAATGATTTTTTAAACTACGAAGAAGGGTTTACATCAATTTATATTTTAGATCAACAATTTGATATTAGTGGAGGAAATTTAAAAATGAACGATTTTTATAATTTAATAAAATCAACAAACGTAAATGTATATGGAACATATGATAATTTATTTGGAAATATTACATTTAATGGTGTTAATAAATTATTTCAATCAGCGAAAGAATTAAACATTTTTGGAAATAGAGGCGTAAATGATGATTGCCAAAATTCAAAAATATATTCAATCAGTGATGGTTTTTTAGATGGAGATTTATTTTTTATCCCAAAAGGATTTACTATTACTTTATCACTTGATTTAGATTCTGAAACATTATGTTTAAATGAGTTAGGTAAAAGACATGTAAAACGACTGAATGAATTATCTAATTTTGATGATGGAAATATGAGTCAATCAACAGTTACTTCTATGAATAATATTACTCGAGTTATTAAAATTCCACTATTTATAAAATTAATAGATAATCCGTATGCAGGATATACAGGAACTACTGGCACAACAGGAACAACAGGTACAACAGGTACTACTGGCACAACAGGAACAACAGGAGCAACAGGAACTACCGGCACAACAGGAGCAACAGGAGCAACAGGAACTACCGGCACAACAGGTACTACTGGCACAACAGGTACTACTGGCACAACAGGTACTACCGGCACAACAGGAGCAACGGGTGCAACAGGTACTACTGGCACAACAGGAACTACTGGCACAACAGGAACTACCGGCACAACAGGTACTACCGGCACAACAGGAACTACCGGCACAACAGGAGCAACGGGTGCAACAGGAACTACCGGCACAACAGGAACTACCGGAGCAACAGGAGCAACAGGAGCAACAGGAACTACCGGCACAACAGGAACTACCGGCACAACAGGAACTACCGGCACAACAGGAACTACCGGAGCAACAGGAGCAACAGGAACTACCGGCACAACAGGAACTACCGGCACAACAGGAACTACCGGCACAACAGGAACTACCGGCACAACAGGAACTACCGGAGCAACAGGAGCAACAGGAGCAACAGGAGCAACAGGAGCAACGGGTGCAACTGGACCAAAATGTTATCCTTATTATGCCAGAATTAATGCGAATGGTTGTTCGTTTAATGCATTAAATAAAGATTTATTATTCATAAGAAATGGTAATTGGATAAATATTTCTGCAAAACCGAATAAGTAAAAAGTATAATAATATATCAAATGTATAGTAAATCATTATTCGGATATGTAACTAATTCTCAAAAATCAATGATCAATCCAATTAATAATTTAATGAATACGAAATTTATTAATAACGAATTATTATTTACGTCAGAACAGAATGCTGCATTGAACAATATTCATAAATATTATACAGAACCTTTGGGATATCAAAAATATAATGATATTCATTATGAATATATTGAATATACAGAACTTTATGCAACAATTTCTAATTTAGAAATAAATACGTCAAATAAAACAATAAAACTGCTACTACAAATAACGCTTGAAGGATTAACTGGCGCAATTCATGCGTTTAGTCTCAATCAATCAGTAATAACACAAAATATTCAAAGTCTTATGGTAACGCCAGATTTGCAAAATAATAATAACAGAGCGTATACATTAGATATATCAAATAATAATTATATATTATATAAAAAGTTTCATTTGGCACCAATCTATAGTTATTATATTGCAATATTTGGATTACCCGACCAAACTAAAAGTTTTGATTCAAATAAAATAAAACAACTTCTAACGGTATTAATGAAATATAACATAAATCCATATTTTTAATAATATTTAGAAGTTCGTTAAAAATAAAATATTAGTTTTGAAATTAAAATATACGAGCAATATATAATGTCTTCTAGTGATTTAATTCAAATAGCGCTGCTTGAACTTCCTAGTGCGTTTACCAATACTTCAGATACGGATATTGAGAATATGCTATGTTATAATCTAACTAAACGCGTTGTTCCAGATGATCTAACTTATGCAGCAGATTCGAGCGTAAAAGTTTATAGAGATAACGATATATCAGGATCAAACCTTATTGATCAAACAATTATTTTAAATAACGAAAATCTAATTAATAATGAATTATTTGGAATGAAAGTTAATTATGTAGCAAGAAATGGTATTTTAGATAATATTAGTGCAGATATTGGATCTATTAGTAATAATATTTATTTAGATGCTCTATCAAATTCATTCTTTGATTCTAATTTAAAAATTGATATTTCATTTAATAATAATGAGCAATTCACTGATGATATTAGCAATGTTAATGTTGGAATGTGGGGAGTAACTATGGATCGAAATGAAGATACTAGATACATAAATACATTTGCTGCAGTTAACTCTTTATATAATCGAACTGATGGCATTTCTCCGTTTTATATTCAAGAAGCATCAACAAATACCATAGCTTTAGGTTATAATTCATCGAAATGGTTTAGTTTAGACCCTTCTTCAACTGGTGATAAACGATTAATATCGAATGATATTAGTTATAACTATACATTAAGTTCAAATGGTATTACTTCAAGTGTTCTTAATAATGATTCTAGTGATTTCAATAACTTTAACATGTATAAACTCGTACAAAATAGACCTACAATTACTGCTTCTGTTCCAACATTAAATGAGAATTTCAGTAATCTTCCAATTCAATATAATGTTAATGGAACTACTTCTGATATTAGTTCTGGATCATTTGATTTTTCTGGAGCATTCTTAAATACATCTGGTGTTGGGTCAGGATTTCAACTTCAACTTGATATATCTGCTGGTGGTGGGTATAATGTTAATTCAAATAACTTATTTACAATTGACGATAATCAATTAACACGTAATGCTTCAAATCCATATATACAGTTATCAAATCTTCAAAATTTAGCTCATATAGTCGATATATCAAATGGAAATATCATATTAAGAAGTGACTATAGTTCAAATAATGCGAGTTATATTGATATTTCGAATTCTATGGTTGAAACTCTAGATACGATTTCAAATGGTTTAATTACTCTTCTTGTCGATAGTTCGAGTAACCGAGTTTATTATCCTGATAACGATGGTTCTAATAGTAGTAATCATGGAAACTCAAATGCTATTATAACAGATAAAATAATTGTTACCTATCCAGGGGAGGCTAGCACATCTATTAGCAATTCTCTTTTAAGTGAACCATTCGTTGACTGTAATATTGAAGTACTTATTACATCTACTAATTTTAATGATCGATCTACATTTATTAATCAAGATAATAGAAACATAGATTATGATATCAGTAGTACTTCAATTTTAACAGTTGTTTATCCTACAAGTAATTATAATAATAATACAAAACCTAGTAATGTTACATTTACTAGTACGTTGAATGATGTTTCTGATATACGTATTATTAGTGTTCATAATGAAAGTAAATTATCTGAAGATACTCTACTATTAGATAGTAATAATAATAATGTTGATGGTACTGCTGCTACAGTGACAATGACTGGACTCGATTTATCATCGTCTGCATTCTCTGAATTCAAAATACAATTAGATACTAAAAAAATATCTGATTTAGCAACTGATTTAAATATTTCAAATAATAACTGGTCATTACTCAATGAAAATGATTATTTGATTGGAAATACAAATAAAGTTGGTATTATTAACGACAGTTACTTATTTATGACATCAAATGTAACAGATACTAGTTCAATTGATATATCTTATGAATTTGTGATTACAAATCCAGATTGCGGAAATGTATCATCGATTAAACGCGCAGTCAAAGTGTCATTTAATGATATTGTGGATAATAATTTTAATGATGATAATATTTCGTTTAATCCGACAAAAACGGTAACATATATCAATCAGGAAGATATTACATTTATTGATGTTAGCAGTATTAATTTTACTATAGATATAGGAGCTACTATTACTGATGCAGGAAATACATTTGATACCTCAAGATACACTATTATCAAGCATATATTAATTAAATCATATTATGCTAGGTTTGATCCTAAAATTCAATTTTATGAAAATGTTATATTTCAAACGCCTTTGATCGTAGAAAGAATAACTTATTATTCAATATTTGAATATGGAATTGAAAAACCATTTTTATTAAAAACGTTTAAAATCAACGGCGGTGAATTCAATAATTTCAATTTAGCAAATGTAAAGTCAGGCTTTTTAGATATTGCTGCAATAACTCAAAATCCAAACCTTGCTGGAATTAATTTATTCAATATTAATCAATATACAAGTCAAATCAAAGATATTATTCGTAACCTACCCACAGTAACATACAATACTTCAATTACTTATTCAAAGAATGCTTGCTCTATATTTAAAGCTTCTATTTGGGGTAAATATATAAATGATAATAATTTTACTAAATTAGAGCCTTCTATTTATATTGACCCATTTTTTAAACAGACAGGAACAATAAATAATTTCTTACCAGGACCTAGTACTGAATCTTCCGATTTAATTATTCAATTTTTAGCTACTACTAGAGTAACTGATAATAGATATAATATTAATATAACAAATCAACCCGGTCTAAATCAATCATTTAAAGTAAAACTTTATTCATATGATGTTAATAGTGGTGGAAGCATATTATCTGATTATTCTCCTTATTATAATTATTTTGATGAAGAATACATGACCATGGTACCTGCTTATGTAAATGTTATAGATGTTAATAATGCTACAGATAGATCAGTACAGTTACGTATATATAAAGATGAATCGCTTACAAAACTATTAGCTGTTATAGATAGTTCTTCTACATTGATTAATAGTTTTAATATAATTACGATTCCAAAACCATATTTCAAAGTAGATTATACTGTTGGTACTACACTAACTAGTCGGTTAATTCCATCAAGTAATAATAAAATTACCATTGATAATGGTATCGATTATTATTTTAAAAATATTACAAATTCACAAATTGGACAAAAAGAACATTTTAGATTAGTCACAGATTCGTTTTCAGTACAATTTACAAACGGCAGTTATAGTTATACAGCTACTGATAAACTAATAAATAATCAGTGGCTATCATCTCAATATGTCCGTAGTATAAGATTCAATAGAGTAAGAGGTTATAATTATGTAAATGGTGGAAAAGATACTATTGTTATTGATAGAACGACTTATCCTACTAGTGGTATATTCAGATTACAATTACCTAGTGGATTGTACGCAACTCAATCAATAGGTAATATTTATAAAGGAAAACAGGTAACTTTAAATAGCGTTGTTAATAACGGCACAACATATAGTCTAGGGCTTAATTTAAATTTTTATCAATCGATTCTTGGTATTAATGACCTTAAGAGTTATAATATTACATTAAGTGTTGCTGAATATTCTGTATCTGTTATTAATAATCCTTATAATACTTCTATACTGACTACTGTATATAATGGAAACATAATTGCAAATCAAAATAACTTAATGTCAATCTATTTTGCGAATGTTAAGCCCGCTTCGATTAAAGCATATAATGATATATCTTTAAGAATTACATATAATGTTGATGATGCAATAGTATATAATAATAGTGCTTTAAGCAACAAATATGTTGGAAATCCAATTCTTTCCAGTAATTGGAATAATTTCCAAAGTTATAATCATAATAACTTAATAATTAACGGAGCTAATATTATTTCATCATTTAAAATACAAAGAAGCAACTTATTGAACGTATTTTATAACAGTTACACCTCATATTTTGTAATTTCTCCTCCAGTAGTTGATGTATATGGAGCTACTGATATTTCAGGAATATTTAATTTATCATCAATCAGTAATTTACAATCCAAATATATAACATCTTTTCATATTAACCATACTCTTAATAATAAGTATGAATATATTCCCACACTTAATGGTATTAGCAACTACAACTTGTTTAAATTTTCATTTAGAGAATCAATTCAAAAACCATATTATAGTTATATTACAGTGAATACTTATAAAAAACGTTTCAGAATAGAGGGTAACTACGTTACAGTTAAATTATACATGAATGGTATCGGATATAATGGTGCATCGAATGATCCAGCGATTCTAGATAATGATAACAATAACTTTATTGAAACATTAATTAATAACCAGATAATGACGAATTTACAAGGTAATACTCATGTAACTACGAATTATAGTAATTTTACTAACAATGTTTCTTATAACCAATTTTTGATATCATTAAGTACGTATAGTACAACTCAAAATATTGTTTTTTCATTAGGTAATCCATTTACTTCCCCTAAGTTAGATAGCAGTCTTAAATATTACTTAAGACTTCCAGTTAATAAGGGATCAATCGTATCATTTTATCAATCAACGCTAGAGTATGTAAGTGGAAGTTACTTTATTAATATAGATAGATTTGAAACTGGAGCTATTACTGATTATTCATCTTTACTATTATTCGATCCTTCACATAATGTCGACTATAATGCACTTGTTAACGAGAATACTATAAATGAAGTATTATTTCCAATCTTTAAACGTTATACAAGACGTATTTATTTTAATTCAGGAGATATTTTAAACAATAATGGACTTGTTAACCCAATAGATACTATTATAGATACTGTAAGTTATGATGACGTAACAAGTTCTGGTTGGACAGTTGATTCAACATTCCGTTTACAATACTTGGGAATTACTATTTCAGCAATTACCACTTTCGGAAGAGCTAACTTGAGAAAAATATTTGATTATGATTATTCAAGATTTCTTTCATCGAAATTGCTTTATTTTTATCTTCCAGATATAATACGATTTAAAAACACTCTCGGAAATACAATTTATCGTGTTACCTACAATGGAAATGTACATGCTCCTCGTGTTATTACTACAGGTATATCGCTATTCAATAATGCTTATACCAACCAACAAATAACTGGCATCAATGGTTCTGGTGACATTCAAACCATTTTTGTTAGAAATTCATTAGTAAATGACAATTATTAAATAAATAATAAATAAATAATTTGATTTATATTTATATATAATAAATCAAATTAAACGTAATAATAATGCACTTTGATACTCTTTACCTAATGTAATATCAGACTGCTCATTATTTATATTAAACTCATTTTCTAATATAGGCAATAATGCCAAATCTAATGTCATTTCAGTATCTAGTTTAATATGAATACCGTATGGAATATAAATTAAATCTCCATCAATAAATCGATATATATCTTGAGACTGCCGATTTCCAAATAAATCTAGTTCATTTATTTTAATTAGCATTTTTGAAATTTCTTTTATTTCGATATATCCATCCAATGCTTCTTTTATTACTCCAGAAGAATCTGTTATTTTTTCATGTAAAGTCGAATATAAACACGTTTTATCAAATATTCCGTTATTAAATTCTCTCTGACTATCGGTTGTAAATAATGAATAATTATTCATTGTACGTCCAAAATTTGCATTTATATAACGTTGATAATCATAGTACATAGAATTAAATTCACCAACAGATACGATATCTTCTTGTTGAACTGTATATAGGAACTGTTCTGCAGAAATAGTAACTTCATTAATATTAAATTCTTTAGTTAATTCATTAAATTCTCCGATTAAGTCATTTAATAAAGATGCTGGAAATAATACCTGAACAGCATTTGTCATATCATATTTACCAATTTGTTGTATTGGCGATAATTTCATTGCATAAGATTCTTTAATTGAGAATCCACCATTACCTGTAATAGCATAATGCGATCCATTATATATTTTTTTCGGATTTAGTTGATATATATTGTATTGTTTAGATTTCATATGTTAAAAGGGGATATAAATATATATCTTTTAATACTAATGAATAATATAGATCTCGATCTAAATATTAATAATTATACATTACCAGATTTAGAACGTTTTTTACAATTAAAGCCAAAGTATACTTTCTCAGACGTAGAATTAAATGAATCTAAAATCCGCGATCAATTATTAAAAAGCGGACTTATTGATAAGAGATTTAAAGGCGACTTAATTACATTCTTAGAAACCGCTAAACGATGGATATTAGCCGCAAAATTCGATAAGGCAACTCCCACGACTATTCCTAAAAATAGAGTATTAGACCCTTATTCTAATATTCCAGTATCAGAGATCCTACCTACGAGCAGAGCCGAGAATTTAATCCAAAGACCAGATACTCAGTTTATTCATACGAAATCCGACGAGTTTTTTCCAGGTACACTTAACCCGTTAAATACCAGAATAATTACAAAATGTTTAAATATTGATACACGATTTCGAGAGAATATATTTCAATCTCAAAGTTCTGATTTTTTACTTCAATTGCCATTTAAATTAAATAAAGTGGTATCGATGCAATTATCGGCAATAGAATTACCAATTTCATTCTACGGAATTTCTGCTTCTTACGGGAATAATCAATTTCAAATAACGATTTTGCAAGATCCATTATGTGAATGTTATTCTTTTAGTAAAACAATTATTATTCCAGATGGTAATTATAATGCAAGTGATCTAATAAATACAATAAATGAATGTTTACACGATAATGCGGATATATTTTCAAGCATTCATTTTATACTAGATATTAAAGAGACTGGTTCTGGAACTGGAAAAATCAAAATAGAACCTCTTGCTGGGTCTAATGAGGAGATTATTAAAGAGATTATCATAGACTTTAATCCGCCAATAGATAATTGTAATCAGTCCGTTAATACTACACATATTGGGATCAATTTGGGATTTCTTAAATCTCAATATTCTGGATCAATTAACTATATTTCAGACACATTGATCGAACCGGCATCAATACGATATGTATATTTAGCAATTAATGATTATAATAATAGCGCAAATGACCATTTCATATCCGCTTTTAATAATTCGATTCTTCAGCCGAATATTTTAGCTAGAATTTCAATAAAAGGAAGTTATTTTAGTTTAGTAATGGAAAATGACTTTTCTATTATATCAGAACCTCGCAAATATTTTGGACCAGTAGATATTCAAAAACTACATATTCGACTATTAGATGAGCATGGTAGGATCATTCAAATGAATAATGCAAATTACTCTTTTTGTTTAAATTTCAAAATATTATATGATTTATAAAAATATGATTATATATATAATGAGTGAGGCAACCTTAAAACGTAAAACATTTGCGAAATATAATAATAATAGTGTTGGAACTATATTTTCTTTAAATGGTACATTACGAAGTCAAGGATGGGTTGGTCAAGATACACTTGGTCGTAGTTTACCTAAAGCCTCAACAAAAGGTAGTGTAGTAAGAGGAACATATCAGCAAAAAGATATTGCGATTTCTGCGATTACATCATTGAACGATCCTTCAGTTATAAAGTCATCGTCTTTAGATAATAAAGGAATGATTCGAACAAAGTATCGTTGGTTATGGCGTCCTCAACCATATAGTACTACGAAAGAAGATACTACTCGCACAATCCTTAGTCAATCAGAATATATTACAGGTAAATCTACAAATATTGTAAATAATATTATTGATATTTCGTATTCTAATATAAGCTCTCTCGCATGTTGCAAAAATTTACCAAAAGAAGCTCGATCTAAACCAATTATTAATCCTCAACACGTACAAACACGTTACCCTGGTAATTATACCAAAACAAATATCACAAGACCCGAGAGAAATAATCCAATAATGGGAATTTTAGGAGGTAATTACGTGAATGTTATTTTGAATCAGTCGACCTACGTATCATATTTAAATACTGGTTGTAATGGTGTTATACAAGATATTTCGTTAAATGCAAATTGTTCACAAATACGAAAACAACAAGACACGTTGAAAACACCACTTATTGGTGGTACGCGAACATATTAAAAGATAAAATTGATATTTAATTATAATAGTATATCTAAAATATAATATTATGAATTTGAGAGAAGACGAAGAACAACAATATATCGATTCTCTCGATAAAAAAGAGAGACAAGCATATGAAATCGCAAAATCTCATCTTGGTTCGTCTTTTCATCTTATAAAGAGTAATGGATTTATTGAATGGAAAAAACGGCTACCTAATGTGACGGGAGGGGCGCAGGTAAAGACGCCTTAAATTTCGCCCAGTTCATTCTTTCACTTTGACCTCCAGTGAGTCCATTTAATAAACTAGACTTAAACCCGCTATTTACTTGTTCTGTCTTCTGACAAATAGAGAAGTTACGCAGAGTTCCTAGATAAATAAATTTATTACGCAGTATATCCTTTGTTTGTTCTGGTTTTTTATTTATTTGTTTAAATGCATTTATTTGTACTTGTTTTGCTACGGATTTATTTTCTAAAATATAATGTATATTCAGTGGACAATCAATATCTTCAGGTAAAACAACTTCGTCTATAAAGAAATGTGCACAATTATATAACATTACATATTTCATCGCAACCGCATTTAATATGTCATAGGATACTACATTCTGGTCACAATAATAGGAAAATCCTAGTTTATATGCATCATAAAACATTATAATATTTCCTCTCGGGGTTGTTGTGATTTGTATTCTGGATTTCCACGTTTTTTCTATATTTGTATTCGGATTTTTCATATATTCTTGAAAGGATGGTTTTTTATAAAACAGAAAGCAAATATTCGATGACGTTTTCTCTCGACGTAGCCAATCTAAGAATCTCCGTTTTATCGGAATAATAAATGTTTCTTCATCTGAAATCTGTAATTGTTTTTTAACTGGAGATATCAATTTTAGATATTGTTGATAAACGTATCGATAAATATAGGTCGTCCAACTTCGAAAAAATGAACCTATATAATTCGGTAAAAAAAATACATTCATTTATATAGACGGTTAAATATTATTATTTTTATATGTTTATAATGAAAGATTTACTTTCTCTCGGCGTATCTTAAATAATTCATCTATTTCTTTCTCCAAAACATTTATTTGGATTCGTTCATATGTATTTAATGGATTCTCTGGATGTAAACATACTAGATATAAATCTGTAACTTGTTTATCATATTTCGTCTCTAAGATTTTCTTATATGTATTTAATTGTAATGAATAGTGCCAATAATTCGTATCTGGTAAATGTTGAATACAGTCGATCTTGGCGTATTTTTCATTTCCAAAACAAGTATCATGGTCATATTTGATCTCTTTTACACGTTTCCAGTCGTATATTTGTAGTGTACCATCTGGATTTTCAAAAACCATATCTATTGAACCCGCGAGTTTCAGTTCTTCGTCGTATACTACCCATTCGGTTCGATAGGGTTTTAATTCGGGAAAATCTTTTAAGAATCTTTGGAAAAATTCGAATTCGAGAGATGTATTTTCTACAGGAAGGTCGTTATAATGATATTCTATATCCGCGTGCATTTTTGTTCCCGCCATAGATGCTTCTTTTCCTGAATTTGCCCATAGATTCTTTATATCTTCTCTCGACATACCATAATATTTATAGGTAGGATCTTTCATTTTTTTCCCTTTTAACATTGTTGTAATAATACTATCTGCATCAAATTCTTCGAAATAGCTATGATTTAACGTAGTTACCGAAATATACCCACCTTTTCCATTTACAGTATATATATGTGGTCCTTCGTCAAAATGGACGTACTTATCTCTAGGATGTTCATTCTCGATAGAAAGTTTTACAGGATTCATTTTCTTGATGTATAAGAATAAAAAGTAGAATTTATATATTTTTTATAAAACATATCAATTTTATTTGATGAGTTCGAGAGAATGATTAAAAATGTTGTATGACATTATTCCAATCTTTAAGTTTTTCATAAGAATCGATTTCGTATTTTTTCGCTAGATTTTTTGAATAATTCGTTATAAATAGTTCATCATTAAAGTGTTTAAACATCCTTCTTTCAAATAACTCACTTGTATCTAGATAAGAATCGACGACTGTTTTATTATTTACATACATATCATAAATAATTCCTCGATTCACATCATATCCTGCAAGTAAATCCGCCTCTCTTACAATATGATACGCCATCTGATACTGATTTAGATATGGGTATCCATGACGCTTTACATAAGAATACGACATTGTCGACATAATCGCTATTATTACATCAATATCTTTCGACGGGAATTTATCTTGTAAAAACGTCTTAATTCGAGAGAGTCCTTCATCTTTATCCATATATTTTCGGTCGCACATATCATGTAGAATTGCCGCTGTGTAAATAATCCGTTTTTGTGACCATAAATGCGGATAATTCAATATTTCGTGATTATATATTTCATTTGATTTTAAGAATACATCCATACTATGCGATACTCCATGTGATTCGTCTATATTATATAGAGAAGTCGTTACGCGAACAAAGTTAAATAGTGAAGAAATTAGTCTCATCGTAAAAAAATAATCTCTCAAATAATTAATTTATTAACTTCAATTTTATACCAGTTGTTTCATATCTACTTTTATATTAGTAAATAACCATTTTTTAATTTCTGAACTACGTTGTTTACGTTTGTCTAGACCATTCGCTTTTCTCATATAGTTCATATCTAGTTCTCGTAATTCATTGCTTGTTTCAATCTTCTCTCTATTATTCGTTCTCCATTCTGTATATTTTTTTAAGAATCGATGAGATAATATAGCAATCAAATCTTCAAATTCTTCAGATTCTATACATTTCCACTTACAATCCTTATATATATATATATTATTCTGTCTCTGTTGAAATGCTTTTAACGGAATATCTGGTTTAATATTACTCTCGAATAATCGTTTTATTGCGTCCGTTAAGTTTGTTTCTAATAAAGAGTGATAAATACTATCTGTTACTATAAGATTTGTTATCCATTCGTTATATGATATAGTAGGTACAGGTATTTTTAGTAGATAATCATCAATATTCTGTTTAGTTGCAAGTACCGAAGATTTCTTCAGTTGTTCGACTTCTTTTTTTAATTTCGTGTTTTCTTCACATAAGTAAATAACTATTTCGGTTATCTCTTTTTGCGAAAGAATTCTTTCTGAATAATCCAACTGTTTGCGACGTTCTTTAGCGGAAACTGATGTAAATTCGCAAACTCCAATGTGTCTATCATAGCATGCCTTCGTGCTTTTTTCGGTATTACAGTAAGGACATATCATTTATTAAAGTATAAAAGTATATTAGTAGTATATATTTTATAAGATTTATCAATTTTATGAAGTTATTTTTTCAGTATCCGAAACAGATTATTAGACCACATGTTATTAAACCGTTAAATACTATACAAGTACTACAACCAATGGTGTTATCAGGTTCTATGTTTGAGAGAATAAAAAATCCAGAATCTTGTCATAGTTGTCGTGGCGTAAAATAAACTAAGTTACCAGTTAGAGATTTGGGGTATCTCTAATTTGTTATAAAAGTTTTCGTAAATATTTATTGAATTATATGAAAAATCTTCGATTAAATGTCTAAAGGTGTAATATATAAATGAGTCAATATTTTGATAATAAAGATATGTTCTTAGAACCTAATGTAAAACAATACGGGAGTCATATGGTTATGACAAATGTTCAGAAACCCACAAAGATCAAATATTATAATTTAGATACACAATTTAGAGATGATTATGATGAATATTCAAAAACATCTCCTACTTTTTATAATATTACGATTCCTCAACGTATTAATGATGTAAAATCAATTTCGGTATCAAATATAGAAATTCCATTATCATTTTATAATATTTCAGCATCTCTCGGAAACAATATAATGAATATCTTAACTGGTAATGTATCTAAAACAATTATTATTCCTGACAATCAATATGATATATCTGGTTTAACAACTACGATAAATCTTGAATTATCGCAAACTGGTCTCTCAAATATACGCTTTACGATTCAAGGAAATAAATCATATTTTTCAGTAATAACTCCGGGACAATCATATACTATTCAATTTGCAGTTAAAAGTGATATGACCGCATCTAATACATCAGTTAGAACTGAATTCGATAAATTTAATATCAAATCGAAGCTAGGATGGTTACTAGGATTCCGAAATATACAATATACTTTATCTAGCCCAATTCATTCGGAATCTCTCGTTAATCTAAATGGATTGCGATATCTATACCTAGTTCTAGATGATTTTAGTCAAGGGAATCCGTATTCTTTTAATGCACCAATAAGTACATCTTTCTTAAATAATCATATTTTAGCAAAAATCAGTATCGACCCTTTTTTTAATACTGGGTTTAATACTAATTATGTAGCAAACCATTCGAATGGACTTTTATTATCTGATAAACGCATATATACTGGTAAAGTCGATTTACAACGTATGAAGATTCAGCTAGTAAATGAAGTTGGAATTCCTATTAATTTAAATGGAATGGATTTTTCATTTTCTCTCGAAATTCACTATGAATAATACTAAGTTGTAGAATAGATTTGATAAAATTGAATGTGTTTATAATATAAATCATATATCATAAACATTGACTCACTATAATAAATGGAATTAAGTACCGAACAACAATATGCGTTTGAGAGATTTAAACGAGGGGAAAACCTCTTTATTACGGGTCCAGGTGGTACTGGAAAGACGCGATTAATCCAGACATTTGTCCGATATATGGTAGACCGTAATATTAATTTTCAAGTATGTGCATTAACGGGTTGTGCTGCATTATTATTAGATAATTGTAAAGCAAGAACGCTTCATTCTTGGGCGGGGATCGGTTTAGCGAATGGTCCTAAACCGAAAATTATCACGTCTATACTACGTAATCGGCGTAAAACCTCGAATTGGAAGAAGGTAAACGTTCTCATTATCGACGAAGTCAGTATGATGTCTCGGAAAATATTCGAGTTAGTAGACCAGATTCCAAAATCGATACTTCATAATAATAAACCTTTTGGTGGGATCCAAGTAGTATTTACCGGCGATTTCTTCCAATTACCTCCCGTTGGAAATATAGATGAGCCAGATACAACGCAGTTCTGTTTTGAATCCGAGTGGTGGGCTTCTGTATTCTCTCTACAAAATCACATTCAATTAAAAACGATATTCCGGCAAACAAATCCAGAATATACCGAATTATTAAATCAGATACGTTGGGGAGAAATCTCTCCGAAATACGCGGAATTATTATCTACCTATGTGAATCGTCCAAAAGAGGAACTTATAGCTCCAGTAAAACTATTCGCTACGAGAGCGAAAGCCGATTTCGTAAATCAGGCACAGTATAATAAATTAGAGGGAGAGGAAATGGTCTATAAAATGGAATCAACAGTTTCATTGTCGACCTACGTGAATACCGGCGAGTCTATCGAATCTAGTATTCTAGACGAATCGAGCCAGTTATGTGAAGAGGAAGTCGGATTTGAAATCGATTATCTTAAAAAAAATACGAATCGAGCAGATATATTAAAATTAAAAGTAGGCGCTCTCGTAATGTGTCTCTTTAACATAGATATAGATAGTGGAATATGTAATGGTACTCAAGGAAAGGTTCTCGAATTTAAGGAGAATACCTTAGGTATAAAAGTTCCCATAGTATTATTTTCGAATGGAATAAAACACCAGATGAATAGTCAGGTGATACAATCCGATAAATATCCAAATATAGGAATCTCTCAAATTCCACTATGTCTATCTTGGGCGATTACGATTCATAAGATTCAGGGGGCTACCCTTCCTACAGCGGAGATGGATTTAGGTAATACGATTTTTGAATACGGTCAAACATATGTCGCGCTCTCTCGAATTCAGAGCTTATCTGGATTATATTTATCCGCATTTCAATCTTCTAAAATAAAGGCAAATCCAAAAATCAAAGAGTTCTATCGAAATCTACCCGAAATAGAGATTGAAGTTCTTCGAGAGGAGGAAGAACAACAAAAAGAAGAACAAAAAGAAGAAGCAGTTGTTTATAAGAATATATTTTCAAAGTTCGAATATATCGGACAATAAAACCCGTCATAAAATATCCGAATAGTATATAATGGTAGCCGCTAGTATTTTACCAGTTACAATTTGTAATAATGAACTCTATTTTTTATTCGGGAAAGAAAATGAGATGGAGGATTCCGCAAAAGGATTTTCCGATTTTGGAGGAAGTGTCGAAGGAAACGAATCAATTATAGAGACAGCGATGAGAGAAGGTGCGGAAGAATTATGCGGATTTTTAGGAGATCCAAAACAATTACAATCATTTATTAAAAAGAATGGCGGAACCTATAAAATAGTATACGGCTCGGAGAATAAGGCATATCACGTTCATATTTTTTTTATGGAGCACGATGAAAATCTACCGAAATATTTTACGAATAATCATAAATTTTTATGGAATCGTATGGATAAAACGACTTTAAATGACAGTAAGTTCTTCGAGAAACAAGAGATTAAATGGTTTTGCGAAGATGAATTAAAAACATGTATCAATCAATTCCGTCCATTCTATCGAGAGATTGTTCAATTATTTATAAAGGATTTATCGAATATTCGTAAATTTATTCTCTCGAAAAGGGGAAATGGAAAAGGTAAATACAAGGACAAAAAAGAAAATCATAAACATAAAATCCGAAGTAGACGTAGACAATTTACACGTAAGATTGGTGGCTGAGGTAGTAAATCAGATGATTCAACTAGTGTTAATTCACTATTAAAGAATCCATATTAATAAACGGTAGGTAGTATTTCTCTCGATTATATCGAGGAATGCCGATTTTCTATTCTTAAAATAAAAGATTGATTATCTAAGAAAAGAAATACTATCCAACGTAAACTAAATTATATAAAGGGTTTATACTAGTCAAGTCTATTTCAGATACATCATTGGATTGTTGTTGTATCTTCAGTTGATTCATTTGTTCTTTAAGATATGCCAGTTCCTCCGATAATTTTTTGGATTCTTTTTTCAACGATTGTATATACCAAGTACGAGTATTAATATTCTCAGAAACTAATAAGTGCAAGAAAATTCTAGAACTGCTTTTACCAGTAAAATCGATTTCTTCATTTGTAACATTTAATATAAATTGTAATATTTTGATAGTCAAAGGTATTAAGGTGAGAGCCTCGTTTATAATTGAAATATGTGTGTTTGTATCAATAGATTGTATTTTGGATAAAGATTGATTTAATATTTTTTTTAAATTATGTTCTTTTATTTTTGAGAGATCTGCTTTTAAAGATTTTTCTCTATCGACAGCGTTCAACTTTCCGACCCAGCTACTAAGAAATACAACGGGACGCGCGTCTCCTCCTTTTCCAAAATTTGGATTGTCTATCTTTTCTATGTATTTATTATTAACATTATCTATTTTTAAAGAATTACATATTTCGCTTATATTATCAACTGACATTTT
>Ga0164295_10000810_pt1 | contig 25949 bp, 29 predicted proteins | sample GEODES006metaG_FD_111798 | JGI IMG/M metagenome (GOLD analysis project Ga0164295, IMG submission 111798) | Oligotrophic lake water microbial communities from Sparkling Lake, Wisconsin, USA - GEODES006 metaG | ecosystem: Environmental > Aquatic > Freshwater > Lake | place: USA: Sparkling Lake... | reverse complement strand
GAGCAGGCGCTTGCGTGCCCAATCGGGCTGGGGCTCGGCCCACGCGGCTTCAATCTGTTGGACCAATTCCTCTCCCAATGTCGGTAAGCTTCGAGCCATGCCGGAGACTGAAGCAGTGCCCCACGGATTGGAAGTCTAAAACCTAGCGGATTTTGGTATCACACCTCCTTTGCGTTTCTCCGCCACCCCGAGTTGCACGAGGATCCTCCTCAACGCCCCGTCATTTTCCTTGGCCTCGGCTTCGATGGCGTCCAGCTCGGCGACGATCTCCGCGATGGGCCGGTAGGTTTCGGCGTCGCTGGTGTGGATGTAGCGGCTGGGGGAGATGTTGTAGTCGTTCTTCTTCAGCTCCGCGTGATCGACGATGCGGCTGAGTTTTTCCTCCTCCCGCCAGCCGATGAGGATGTCGGCGATGCGCTGGATGCCATCGTCCGGGATGAAGTTCTTGGGATTTCCCTTCTCGAAGATCTGGCTGGCATTGACGAGGAAGACCTTGCCCTGGCGCGCCTTCGGCTTGGCGGCGTGCAGGAACAGGACGATGCCGGGGGCGCTGGTGTTGTAGAAGAGGTTTTCCGGCAGGTAGAGCACGCTCTCGACGAGGTCGCGATCGACGAACCACTGGCGGACGGTCTTTTCCTTGTTGTCCCCGGCATTTCCCGAGCCGCGGGAGACGGCCCCGGTGTCCCAGACCACGGCGGCGCGGCCGTCGGCCTTGAGGGAGGCGGCGATGTGCTGGGTCCAGCCCCAGTCGGCGGAGGATTTCCCGGGGAAGCCAGCTCCGGCGGGGAAGCGGTCGAGCTCGTCGGCATCCTAATCGCCCTCGGTGAACCAGTCCTGGTTCCACATGGGATTGGCGACGACGCGGTCGAAGGTGCGGAGCTTGCCGCGCTTGTCACGAAACTTCGGGTTCTTGAAGGTATCGCCGATCTCGATGGTGCCCTCCATGTCGTGGATGATCATGTTCATGCAGGCCATGGCCCAGGTATCGGCGACGTATTCCTGGCCGTAGAGCTTGAGGGGCGCGGGTTTTCCCCGGGGCACGGGTTTTCCTACCCGTGATTCACCATTCGCATTTACGGGTTGGAAAACCCGTGCTCCTTCCTCCATGGCGATCTCGCACTTGATCAGCAGGCCGCCGGAACCGCAGGTGGGATCGTAGATCTCCATGCCGGGCTCGGGCTGGAGCACCTTGGACATGATGGTGCCGACCTCGGGTGGGGTGTAGAACTCGCCCGCGCTCTGCCCGCCGCCCTCGGCGAACTTGCGGATGAGGTATTCGTAACTCTTGCCGATGATGTCCGCCTCCACGTCCTCCAGCCCGAGGCGCTTCTCGCTGATTTTTTCAATCAGGTTGGAAAGGCGGTCGTCACCGATGTCCCGCTGGCCGTGAGTGGTGGCATTGAAATCGACGCGGTCGATGATGCCCTGCAACGGCGGGTTTTCCTTGGCGATGGCCCGCATGTGGGTCGTCACCCCCTCGCCGATCTTGTCGGCCAGCATGCGGATGATCGACCAGACCGGCTGCTCGGGATCGGCGGGCTCCAGCGGCAGGAAGAAGCGGACGAGCTTGTGATCGCGCTTGGCGAGCTGGAACGCCTTTTTCCGCGACCCGACCTCAGCGGCGATGCGGTTCAGCTCGTCATCGAAGACATCGCAGAGGCGCTTGGTAAAGATCAGCGGGAGGATGAAGTCCTTGTATTTCGGCGCGTCCTTTGCGCCACGGATGGAGCAGGCGGCATCCCAGATCCATTGTTCGAGGGACTTGTTCTTCTCGGGCTTGGGGGCGGCTTTGGAACGAGCGGGCATTAGTTACCCAAAGACTAACGATCAGAGCCGGGTGAGGAAGACAAAAAAAGCCCTCCCGCGAACGAACGCGGGAGGAGAACGGACCGGATGAGTCACAGGTGAAATGAAGAGGAGACTTCGGAGGGCGGAGGGGGAGTGTTAGATTTCACCATCGGGGTAAAGTTGTTGGAATTTGATCGCCTCCACTGCGACTGCGGCAGCGGTGCCGAAGATGGTTTCCACGCTGGCGGTTCTCGGTACTTGGGCCGCGGGGCGGGAGAGCCCGAGGATGAGCTGGCCGTAGCTCTGCGCACCAGCAACGTGCTGGAGCAATTTCAGCGAAATGTGGGCGGCGTCGAGATTGGGGAAGACGAGGACGTCGGCAGTTGGGCGGGCTTCTGCACCGGGGAGTTTTGTTTCTGCGGCAACGGGGTCGAGTGCGACATCGGCTTGGAGTTCGCCTTCGATGCTGATGTCAATGAAGTCGCGCAGCACATGATCTTGAGCCAGCGCGGTGGCGGCCACCATGCGTTGCGCGTCTGGCGTGGTGGCGGAGCTCTTGGTCGAGTGGCTCAACATCGCGACATAGGCTTTCCGCCCGAGGAAGTGGCGTGCCAGCTTACCGGTTTCTACGGCGATTGCAGCCAGTTCCATCACGTCGGGATTGGGATTGAGCGCGGAATCCGCCAAGAAGAGGATGCCGCTGCCGCCGAGGTGCTGGAGGTGCTGACCTGTTAGGATTGAGACGCCGAAAATCTTGGGGACTTCCGGCATCGGCTTGATGGTGTGAAGCAGTGCGCGGAAATAGGAGGCGGGGAGCTCTTGGTTGCCCCCGACGATGGCATCGGCTTGGCCGTACTGCACCATGAGGGCGCCGAAATAATGCGGGCGGCTGACAATTTCTGCGGGGTCGCCGATTTGCAGGGACCGGTAGCGTGCCATGTTCTGGACGCGCTGGCAAAATAGCCCGAAGTCCGAGGCGTGGGGGGGATCGATGATGTGAATGAATTTGAGCGAGACCGCTTCGCTCAGGGCGAGTGCTTGAATGCGTGCGCGATTGCCCAGCAGGATGGGAGCGACTGCTTCCTCTTCCACCAAGCGCGCGGCTGCACGAATCACGCGGATGTCCTCACCTTCCGTGAAAACGACCCGCTTGGGGTGGCGGCGAAGTTGTTCTAGAAGGTAATGAGTTACCGGATTGCCTCGGGCTGGCTCTGTGGAATTTTGAATCATCGGATTTCTAGGGCTTGCAGCGTTGGCCGACTCTATGGTGGTTTGTTGTGTCGTTTCAATCCGATTCATTCCCAAATCCGCAAGTGCCTGCTGACTATCACACCCACACTCCACTTTGTCGTCACGCTGAGGGCGAGCCGGAGGGCTTCATCGATGCTGCGATCGCGGCTGGGCTCAGCGAGTATGGGATTTCGGATCACGCCCCGCATGTTCCCGAGCCCTTTGACGATTGGCGGATGACGGTGGCGGAATTGCCCAGCTATTTTCAGTGGATCGAGCGCGCGCGTGCCCACGCCGCGGGGAGGATTCCGGTGCGGGCTGGGTTGGAGTGCGATTGGCTCGAGGGCTCCGAATCCTGGATCGTCGATCTGGCAGGGCGTCACTCGTGGGACTACCTCATTGGGTCGGTGCACTACCTCGGAGATTGGGACTTCGATCATCCGAAATGGCTGGGGCGCTGGGCGGAAAGCGACGTCGACGCGGTTTGGACACGCTACTGGAAAGCCTATGCGAGCATGGCTGACAGCGGGCTTTTCGACATTCTTGCGCACCCCGACTTGGTGAAAAAGTTCGCCCACATCCCGCCGGGTGACTTGGATCGATTTTATGAGCCGGCGATTGACGCGATCGCCGCATCTGGCAGCGCGATCGAGCTGAACACGGCGGGTTGGTACAAAACCTGCGCCGAGGCGTATCCGAGTCCTCGGTTTTTGGAGCTCGCCTGTTCGGCGGGAATCGGGCTGGTCATTTCTTCGGATGCCCATGCGCCGACCGAGGTGGGCCGCGATTTTTCCCGAGCGATCGGACTGGCGAAGGCTGCGGGCTACCGTGAAACGTTACTTTTCGACCAGCGCCAGCGGAATTCTGAGCCCTTGCGCTGAGTGTTTTAAGAAGCTGCCTTGCCTCGGACAACGCCGTGATTACCCGCGTGGTGTCCGTGCTGATTGGGATTTCCCCGAAAATCTGAGATTCCTCATAAAAAAACCTTGCGCAAGGATGGGTGACCTGCTGTTCTTCCCGCCCGCCCACAGGGGTGGATTAACTTTATTTCCCATACGGCCATGGCCTACGCAGTGATCAAAACCGGCGGTAAACAATACCGCATCCAAGAAGGCGACAAATTCGATGTCGAGAAGCTCGACCTTGAAATCGATTCAGAAATCAAGTTTGACGCATTGCTCGTCGGCGAAGGTGAAACCGTGAAGATCGGTTCTCCGTTGGTTGAAGGAGCCTCGGTCACGGCCAAGGTCATCAATCAATTCCGCGGACCTAAGGGAGTTGCTTTCAAGTTCAAGCGCCGCAAGGGCTTCCACAAGACCATCGGCTTCCGTCGCTCGATGACCACGCTTGAGATCACATCGATCGCCGGCTAATCCAACACCATTTACCTTACCTACTTCCATGGCCCATAAAAAAGGACAAGGCTCCGTCAAGAACGGTCGCGACTCACGCAGCAAGCGCCTCGGCGTGAAAAAATTTGGCAGCCAAGCGGTGGTTGCTGGCAACATCATCATCCGTCAGCGCGGCACGAAAGTGCATCCTGGTCTTGGGGTGGGTTGCGGACGTGATCACACGCTTTTCGCATTGGTCGATGGCCGCGTGTTCTTCGACAAGGAAGGACGCCGCGTGAACGTCGTTCCATCGTTGGCTGCTGCCAACTGATTTTGTTTTTTTGTTTTTTTGTGATTTGTTTTGGCTGGAAAGCCGCTTCCACGAGTTGGGAGCGGCTTTTTGGTGGACAGGTGGCGGGGTGAGTTGGTGGATCTGGCGAAATTCGTGGTTTCAAGCCGCCGATGGAGCATGATAGCTTGAGGCATGGCAAAGGGATATGACACGCATCAAGCACGCGGGCTGGCCTTGCAGGCGATCGGCAAGGATCTGGCGAGGCGTGCGAAGTCGAAATGTGAATTGACCGGAGCGGCGGGAGTTCCTCTGAGGGCGTATGAAGTCCCACCGGTCGGGGGAGCTCCGGATTTGGAGCGTACCTTATTGCTCAGCGAGGCGTGTCACGACGTGCTTGAGCATCCCAAGCGCTTGGCTGGCCGAGGGTGGCAGTGCTTGGCTGAGATGGTGTGGAGCGATTTCCCAGCGGTCCAAGTGGTCGCATGGCGGATGCTCAACCAGTTGGCAAAAACTGAAGACTGGGCGCGCGATGCGCTGGACCAAGTGGTTTTGGACGACGAAGTGGAGGCATGGGCGAAAAACACCAAATGAGCGATGCAGGAGCACGGAGCTCCTCCGGTGCGTTGAATTTAGCGCGCAACTTCAATGCCGAGCGGAGGTTTCAATTTCAATGCCCAGCGCCAATGTCGCAGCAACATCTTTTGATCTGAAAATGGAGGTCGATTTCACCGGTCAAGCTGCTGACATCACCACCATTGATTTTCAATTGATGGAGCGTGTCGGCGCGGGGGATCATGAGGCGTTTCGTGAGCTCGTCGAGCGCCACCAAGGTGCGGTGGTCGGCACTGTGGCCAAAATGTTAGGGAATCCTTCCGAAGCGGAAGACATCGCCCAGCAGGTATTTCTGCGCATCTGGCGGAATGCGAAGCGCTACCGGCCTGACGCCAAATTCACGACCTATCTTTATACGATCACGCGGAATCTGGTGTTTAATGAAACCCGTCGACGCAGCCGGAAAAAAGAGGTTTCTGCAAACGAGCTTGAGGAGAATTCCAATCAACTCATCGCCGCCAGTTCTGACCGACAGCCAGATTCGGAGTTGTTGCAGGTGGAGTTGCAGCGCGCGGTGGATGCTGCGATCGCTGGGTTGCCAGAAGCGCAACGAATGGCGGTCGTTCTGCGGCGCTATGAGCAGTTGCCCTACGAAGAGATCGCCAAGGTGCTCAACCTTTCCGTTTCTGCGGTGAAGAGCTTGTTGTTCCGAGCTCGCACGACCTTGCGTGAGGCGTTGAGTGGCTACTTGGAATCGTAAATCCGTCCGCCGCGCTGGGGGTGATCCGCTTTCGCCTTTTCAAGGGCTGAGCTCTTGCTTACATTAGAAGGCTCATGAGCATGAATCAACTCGACCAACTGAAACAATTTACGACTGTCGTCGCCGACACTGGGGATTTCGAATCGATGAAAACCTATCGGCCACAGGATGCGACCACCAATCCATCGCTGATCTTGCAGGCCGCTGCGAAACCGGAGTACCGACACCTCGTAGAGCAGGCTGTGGCGGAAATGAAGGCAACGGGTGCGACCGGTGCGGCGCTCACCGATTCGATTCTGGATCGCATCTTGATTTTGTTTGGCTTGGAGATCCTCAAGATCGTACCGGGTAGGGTTTCGACGGAGGTGGATGCACGACTTTCGTTTGATACGGCTGCGACCATCGCTAAGGCGCACCAACTCATCGCAGCGTACGAGGCGGAGGGACATTCGCGTGACCGTATTTTGATCAAGATCGCCTCCACTTGGGAGGGGATCAAGGCGGCTGAAGCACTTGAGAAAGAGGGCATTCACTGCAATCTAACACTTCTATTTTCATTCGCTCAAGCGGTCGCGTGTGCCGAGGCGGGTGTGCAATTGATCTCGCCCTTCGTCGGTCGGATTCTGGACTGGCACAAGGCGGCGACGGGCCAAGACTATCAGGGCGACGAAGATCCGGGGGTGATTTCAGTCCGTGGAATTTTCAACTACTACAAGAAGTTCGGCTATCAGACCGAGGTCATGGGGGCATCGTTCCGCAACAAAGGCGAGATTCTCGCGTTGGCGGGTTGCGACTTGCTCACGATCAGTCCGGGTCTGCTTGCGGAGCTTCAAGCGTCGAACGAGCCCGTCCAAGCCCGACTCACGGCGGCCGAGGCGGCTGCGAGTGACCACGAGAAAATCACGCTGAACGAGAGTGATTTCCGGTTCATGATGAATGAAGACGCCATGGCGACGGAAAAGACCGCGCACGGCATCCGCGCGTTTTCGGCGGACATTGTGAAGCTGGAGAAGCTCGTCGCGGAAATCGTTGGCTGAGCCAGTCAGGCGGCGATCACCAATTCAGGCCTAGCCCGTGGCGACCTGCGAGTTCTAGCAGGTCGTCGCGCATCGGCCATTCGTCTGGGCGTTCGCTTGTTTCGTGGCGTTTGCTGGCACCTTTCAAGGTCATGCAGCCGGTGTTGTCGCCGATTTGGCGGATTGATTCCACCTCATCGGCGGTGAATCGAATGTCGGGCAGTTGGCCGAACTCGCGTATCTTATCTTCGATTTTTCGCGCGCCCTCGCCGGCTTCTTGGATGAAGGTGGGCACCACGCTTTCGACCGACGGGTGGCTGAGATTCCAGATGGAGGCGAACTGAATGAGGTTGAGGCCGTATTTTTCCGCAAGCGGTCTCATGCGGTTGGCCTTCTCCATGCCGTGTTGGACCCAGCCTTCGGGGCGATACGTCCGGTGGTCGCCGGGCTTGAAGCTGTGCTCGGGCCCGCCGATGTCATCGTGGAAGACTCCGCCGTAATCAACGACGCGGGTCATCACCTTGACTCCGAATTTCTCACAAAGCGGCAGCGTCAGTCCGACGGGCCAAGGTTCTAATGGATTCAGGATCAGCATCGACCAATCGATGAGGTGACCAAATTTTTCGAAGCAGCCGATCAAGTCGAGTGAGAATCCGTTGGCGGGGCCGGGGGCGATGCCGAGGCGGTCGGTTAGGCCTTGTTCTTTGGCGGCTTGGAGTGCCTGCCAGAGCGGCTCGCTGGTGTACCCGAGTTGGTCTGGGTTGTGGAGCATCAATAGGTCAAAGCGATCGGTGCCACAACGTTCAAGCTCCTTGGTGCAGGCCATTTGGATAAAATCCGCGTAGCCTGCGGGTTCACGAAGTTCAGGGTCGGTGAAGCGTGGATAACCCTTGCTTCCTTGGCGCTGGCCTTCGTAGAAATCGTGTCCGATCATGCCGACCAGACTGTAAGTTGCACGGTCTACGCCCTTGAGAGCGACGCCTAGCAGCTCATCGGCTTTTCCATTTCCATAGACATCGGAGGTTACGAAGGTACGGATGCCGGATTCGTACGCCGTTTCGATGCAGCCGATGAAGCGTTCCTCCGACAAGGTTTCGCCAAAATGCATGAAGCGTCCGCCGCTCCAGGTTCCATAAGCTGTGGTTGTGGGTTCCATGGTGTGTGAAATGTGCTGCTGCCACTGACTAAGCCCGCGATCCGGTCGGGTCAATCCCAAGCGGTCGCTCAGGGGGTGGAATTCTCGAAGGGTCGGGGAGAATCCTCGGTAAAGTTATCCGAAACGCCCGAGGATGGGCGCGAGGTCTTGAGCGGTCTTGGCGGGCCAAAGCTCACGCGGAGTGAAGATTGCCCTATCGAGGGCGCAATGGCATACCGAGTCTGGCTGCACTGGAATGCGGGTGATGATCGCTTGGATGATTCGCTTGGCCATCGCGCTATTGGCGTGGAGATTCTCGAGCACGGTTTCGACCTCCACGGCGGCTTCATCCGGTTTCCAGCAATCGTAATCGGTGATGAGGGCAAGGGTGGCGGCGGCGATTTCGGCCTCGCGGCAGAGTCTGGCCTCGGGGCCGTTGGTCATGCCGATGATGTCCGCGCCATTTTGGCGGTGGAATGCTGCCTCTGCCCGGGTGGAAAAGGCGGGGCCATTCATGCAGAGGTAGGTGCCAGACTCATGAACGGTCGGCGCGAGAGAGCGTACTGCGTCTAACAGGTTGGTGCGTAACTTTTCGCAGTAGGGATCGGCAAATCCCACGTGTGCGGCGATGCCATTGCCGAAGAATGTGTGCTTCGCTGCGGTGGCGGTGCGGTCGAGGAGTTGGTGTGGGATCACAATGTCCCTTGGTCCAAATTCCTCCCGCAGGCTACCCACGGCAGTCACGGAAATCACCCAGCGGACGCCAAGTGAGCGGAGTGCCCAGATGTTTGCTTGATGGTTGATTTCATGAGGCAGCAGGCGGTGTCCCACCCCGTGGCGGGGTAAAAAACAAACGCGGCGGCCTGCGATGCGCCCCATAATGATTTTGTCCGATGGGTCACCGAATGGAGTGGTGACCGCTTGTTCGGTGATTTCCTCAAAGCCCTCGATCTGATAGAGGCCGCTGCCACCAATGATGCCGATGGCAGGTTCGCTTTCCCAAGTTTTGTCCATTTCAAAGATGCGTCGGGCGCGGATTCAAGCAAGCGCGTCTGACTCGCTGCTGCCCTGTGGTGCTGGGGTGCTTGCTTTCGAGTGTTCGTGGCGAATGTCGCGAGCATCACCGAGGTAGACGGAGTCCTCGCCCATGTTCACCGCGAGGTCGCCAATCCGCTCGATCGAGCGGGCGACGAAGATCAAGTGAAGCAGGTTTTCGGAGCGACCGGGTGAAGTTTCGAGACGGCCGCTCAATGTGGCAATCATTTGCTTATGCATGCGGTCGAGTTCCCTGTCACGGACCTTGAGTCCCTCGCCAAGTTCCGCATTGGCATCGGTGTAGGCCATCAGTGCGTCCCGGAGAAGTTTGCCAGCCAATGAATAAAGCGGTTCCGCGAGGCCGACTTCGTCTAACGGTAACGACTTGCAGATTTTTTTCGACCGCTTGGCAATGTTGACCGCGTGGTCAGAGACCCGCTCAAGGTTGTGTGCCATTTTCATCGAGGTGATGACGAGGCGGAGGTCGGAAGCGACTGGATGGAAGCGTACCATGATGTCGATCCCTGCTTGGTCGATTTTCCGCTCGAGGTCATCGACATCCGAGTCGTCGGCAATGACTGAGCGAGCCAGATCGATATCGCGCTCGAGCAATGAACGCATCGCCCGCTCGAGGTTTTGCCTCGCAAGGCTCGCCATCAGTAGGACGTCGGCCTTAAGGGATATCATTCCTTTATCGAACTCTCGGAGAATGTGATGACTCGTCATGGATGTGGGTAGGGGTGAGATTGAGGTCGTATCAGCCGAACCTGCCGCTGATGTATTCCTCGGTTTTTCTGACACTCGGATTTCGGAAGATTTGCGCAGTATTAGAATACTCTATGAGTTCTCCCATGTAAAAGAAAGCAGTATTGTCGGAAACCCGAGATGCTTGCTGCATGTTATGAGTGACGATGATGATGGTATAATCGTTTTTCAGATCCCATATTAGATTTTCCACCTTGGCGGTGGCGATCGGGTCGAGAGCGCTGCAAGGTTCATCCATGAGGATGACCTTCGGTTTTACGGCGATGGTGCGTGCGATGCAGAGCCGTTGTTGTTGGCCGCCGGAGAGACCGAGAGCTGACTCGGTTAGGCGATCCTTGACCTCATCCCATAGAGCTGATGCCACTAGTGCTTCTTCCACTGCGGCATCGAGCGATGCCTTATTACGCACACCCCGAAGGCGGAGGCCGTAGGCGACATTTTCGTAGATGCTACGGGGAAACGGGTTAGATTTTTGGAACACCATGCCGACTTCCCTGCGGAGTTTTACGACGTCGATCGAGGGTTGATAGATATCCACACCGTGGATATGGATGCCACCGCGGGTGATCGTTGCGCCCGGGATTTCATCATTCATTCGGTTGATGCAACGCAGCAATGTTGACTTTCCGCAGCCGGAGGGGCCGATGAAAGCCGTGACCTTGTGGGCTGGGATTTCTAGCTCGATGTTTTTCAGTGCGAGCGAAGAACCGTAGCTAAAATCCAAGTGTTGCACGGAGACGGAAGCGTCGGCCGGAGGTAGCAGTGAATTGGCGTCCATGGTTGGTAGATGAGGTGCCGAGCTAAATCAGCCGAAGGTTCCGGTGACGTATGCCTCCGTTTGCGGATCTTTGGGGTTCTCGAAGATTTGCATCGTCGGGCCGAACTCGACGAGTTTGCCAAGGTACATGAAGGCCGTTAGGTCAGAGCATCGGGTGGCCTGTGTCATGTTGTGCGTCACGATGATGATGGTGTATTGCTTTTTCAATTCACTGATGAGCTCCTCGATTTTTAGGGTGGCGAGTGGGTCGAGGGCCGCGCATGGTTCATCCATGAGGAGGATTTCGGGCTGGTTCGCGATTGCCCGCGCGATGCAGAGGCGCTGTTGTTGACCACCAGAAAGTCCGAAAGCGCTGGAGTGCAAGCGATCCTTCACTTCGTCCCAGAGAGCCGCATTTTTGAGTGCATCCTCGACGATGTCGTCGAGGTCCGCGCGTTTCGTTTTCCCTGCGACCCGCAGGCTGAAGGCCACGTTCTCGTAAATCGATTTGGCGAAGGGATTGTATTTCTGGAAGACCATGCCGACTCGGCGGCGGAGCTCTTGGAGATCGATGTCGGCACGATTGATATCCACGTCATGGATTCGGATTGAGCCTGCGGTGAGATGGGCGCCGGAGATGCGGTCATTGATCCGGTTGAAGCAGCGAAGAAGCGTTGATTTCCCGCAACCGGATGGCCCGATGTAGGCAGTCACTTGACGGGCGGGGATGTCCATGCACACGTCGTGAAGGACCTGCTTCGCGCCATAGGCGAAGGAAACATTCTGGATCTGGATCGCGGTTTGCATGCTTACCATTTGAGTTTCGACCTCAGTTTCGCACGAAGGATCATCGAACCGAGTGAGAGAAAGGCGACGAGAAGAAGGAAGACGAAGACTGAGCCGTACTGAGCGCGTTGGGTGAACTCAGAACTGGGGATGCGCGCGGCGAGGGTGTAAATGTGGTAAGGGAGTGCCTGAACCTGCGACGAAAGAATGTCGAAGGGGCTCTTCAGTCCCTGCCATGGCAGGTCGTCTTTCGCGGCGACCGCGGCGGTGAACATGATCGGCGCGGTTTCTCCTGCGACTCGGGTGATTGCGAGGAGCGATGAGGTGAGAATGCCGGGCAGTGAAAATGGCAGGACGCATTTGCGAATCGTTTGCCAGCGGGTGGCACCCATGGCCAGCGAAGCATCACGAAACCCTTGGGGCACCGCGCGCAAGGACTCTTCAGAAGCGGTGATGATCACGGGCAGGATCATGCAGGCGAGTGTCGCGCAGCCCGCCATGAGCGATGAGTTCCAGCCTTGGAAGCTTAAGAAGTAATTGCCGATGAGAAGTGGGATCGTCAGCAGTGAGCGGTCAGACGGAGTTGAAGTGATCACCGGGACGGCGAGCACGAACACGGAGAAACCGAAAAGTCCGAAGACGATCGAAGGAATCCCTGCGAGGTTGAGGATTGCCAAGCGGATGGCATGGATGAATGGGCTTTGTTTTGCGTATTCTGATAGATAGATTGCTGCGCTTACCCCGAAGAACAGGGCAAGGATCATCGAGCCAATCGTGAGTAGGGCTGTACCAGCGATGGGGCCAGCAATGCCGCCGCCAGAGTAGGAGTAAGTCTGCTCGTTGAATAGTGTGGCGCTCCCGTGTTGCGAGATATACTGGCTGTATGCTGCGGCTGGAAGCTGGTGGCGGTTTCCCTGCGCGTCGTCGAACACATGCAGTGTTTCATTTTTCGAGGTTAGAAAATCAAGATCTACAAAGGGTGCTTCAGGTTTGAACAAGACCGGAGCGCCATCGATGATGATTTTGACAAATAGCAAGACTGCGATGGCGACCACTAGGTACGTGATTCCACCGAGGAACGAGCGTGCTGCGACATCCTTGAAGTGCCCCTTGGGGAGGCCTTTGCGAATGAGAGTTTCGGGATTAAACATCAGTTTGTGAGGTTATTGCTTCATGCGGTTCACGAAGCGATGGGCCGTGGCATTGATGATCAACACAACGGCAAAAAGCAGGATGCCGACGATAAAAAGGGCGCGGTAGTGGACGCTGCCCAACGGAACCTCACCGAGTTCTTGGGCGATGATGCCCGTGAGTGTGTGGCAAGGTTGGAAAAACGTTCCGAGTCCGCTGGTGAAGTCTGGGATTTTGATGCGGTTTCCAGCGACCAGCAAGACCACCATGGTTTCGCCAATTACGCGGCCGAAGCCTAACAGCACGGCGGCAAGGATACCAGAAAACGCAGCGGGGATGATCACGCGGAAGGTCGTCTGGACTCGTGAGGCTCCGAGGGCTTCAGCCGCTTCGGCATAGGCGGAGGGCACGTTATTGATCGCGTCCTCGGCTAACGAGAAAATCGTTGGAATGCTCATGAGTGCGAGCAGGCAGCCGGCAGTAAAGATATTGAGGCGTTCCTCGATCGGGAAGCCTGGGATCCAACTGAGTGAATCCATGAGCGAGAGGTCGCGCAGAATTGTGCCGAAGATGAGGATTCCGATAAACCCGAGCACGACCGAGGGGATGGCTTGGATGAACTCGATGACGGGCTTGATCAGCGATTGCTCGCGTTTGGATGCGAATTGGTTCACGTAGATTGCAGCGCCGATGCCGCTCGGGATGGCGAGGGTTAGCGCGACGATTGAGATCATGAGTGAGCCTGCTGCGAGTGGAAGGATGCCATAGAAGTCCTGCCATTCCCCGCCGGTGACCCAGTCTTTTCCAGTGATGAAAGATGAGATCGCCGTCGATAGCGCGACGGGTTTTAAGTGGCTCCAGTCGGTGATCGTCTGCGGGGTTTTTTCAAGATCTGCGAGGAAGAGTGGCCAGAGGTTGTGAGCAACTTTGAGGAGGCGAGAGGCCTCGGGCTGGGTGAGGGTGTTTGGGAGTTGGGAGCTGACGGTGGCTGCGGCATTCTTCAGTGACTGGTGCGCCGCGATGCATGCGGGGCGGCGTTCCATTAGAATACGGATCGGACCCTCGATGTCGGGTTTTTGGGCGAGTGAGGCTTGAGCTTCGGAGACTAGTTTTTCGCGTTCGATGGGATCCTCTGCACTCGATGCCGCTGCGAGTAGAGTTTTGCGGTCTTTTTCGAGGATGTCTGCGTCCTGAATCTTTTCTTTGGTTGCGGTAACGGATTCGGTCATGTCCGAGACGAGCGAACTGAGCTCCGAACCGGCTGATTCGAAGGTGTCAATCGTCGTTCGTAAGGCTTCGAGAGGCTTGACTTGCTTTTCCCGAGCCTCTGCGAACTCGGTGGTTAGGCTCGCGACCAGTGGCGGATCATCGGTGGCATCGAATGCGCGGGAGCGGATCGACTCGATGAGAGCTTGGCGTTCCTCGGGGGTGAGGTGGGGCGTTGCTGGGAGGGTGGCGAGAGCCTTGGATTTTTGTTTCTCGAAGTTCGTTCTGAGGCTGGCGATCATTTCCGGACTCGGAGAGCTGTCCGGTTGGGAATTGCTAACGATGAGGTCGCGAGTCGGTGCGGTCAGGTCGCTGTAGGCGTTGAAGAGCGCGCTGGCCTCTTGGCTACGGCGCATTTGGTGGGCGCATTTGCCGTTGATTTCTGCGTAGTAAGTGCGGTTCAGAACGCTGGTGATTTGTTCGTGTGCGGTGAGGTTTTTCCTCGAAATGTCGACAAATTCAAGACCGGCGATGCGGTAGACTTCCAATTCACGCTGGTAGCCTGGGAAAAAGCCAAGGCCCTCCTTGAGGAGGAAAATAATGATGAGCGCGAGAATCACGATCGTCAGCCCGGCATTCGACGCGAAGAAAAACTTGATGGCGTTTTCGTACGAGAAGCCCTGTTTTTGAAAACGGTGTACGGGTTCAGGGGGGTGAGGATTTTCGTGCGGCATTTCGGCTAGGTGCTTGGTAGGGTGACTTTGGCGAACAGACAAGAAAATGAGCACCGCGGACGTGCCAACGATGCCCATTTTGCAACAATCGAAAACGAGATAGAAACCTTACAGATCCTTTGCAGGGATGAAACCGACCTTGCGGACGATGTCTTGGCCTGCGTCGGACTCGACATACTTCATGAATGCCTCGGCCTCGGCGCTTGGTTTGTCAGGAGCGTAGAAGTAGCAGAGGCGAGCATAGGTGTACTTTTTCGCATTTGCGGCCACCGGTTCGACTCCATCGATGAGGACCGTCTTGGTACCTGCGGTTTTGGCGTAGGCGAGACCTACGTAGCCAATACCGTTCTTGTTTTTAGCGACTTCCTGGGCGATCTGCTCATTTCCAGCCATTTTCAGCGAGCTCGATGGATAATCACGGCCGCCCATGGCGAGCTTCTGCCAGTCCTTGTAGGTTCCGGAGGATGTGTTGCGGGTGTAGATCGAGATTTTGCCGGGTGCGCCGCCGATTTCTGACCAGTCTTTCACCTGGCCGGTGAAGATTTTTGCGACTTGGTCTTTGGTCAGCTTGGCGAGTGGTGAATTCTTGTTCACGATCACGCAGAGCATGTCGTAGCAGATCGGGTGCTCCTTGATGTAGACGCCCTTGGTGCGGCAGAAGGTGCGCTCGTCGTCCTTCACCTCGCGGGATGACATGCCGATTTGTGCAGTGCCGTTGGCAAGAGCGGGGAAGGCGGTGGTTGAGCCTTCTGCGGCGATTTCAAACTTCACGCCGGCGTTGCCAGTGGCTTTGAAGGCTTCGGCAAGTTGGGGCACGAGCTTGGCACCGAGGGTGTCGCTGCCTTTGATGCTGAGGGTTTGGGCACCTGCCATGGAGATCATGGTGGCGGTTAGCAATATGCTGATGGTTTTCATTTAGTGGTATGGTTGGATTCGAGACAATAAATCAGGTTAGAACGAGAATCGGAGACCGCTGAGGAATGTGTAGCCGTCATAGGAAGCGGTCTGGCCCGATTTAGCAAGGCCGCCGTCCATGGTCGAGTATTGAATGCCGTTCATGAACTTCAGCTTATGGCTGTATAGGTAATAGTTTAGGCCGATGTATGCGGATGTGTAGCTGTCCCCGTTTGGAATCACGCTGGGTGCCCATTTTTCATAGCGGCTTTGAAGACCCAAGTTGGTGGTGGCAGGGTCACTTCCGCTTGCGGGTTGCACACTGTCACTGATAGCCCACTGAAGCTGGCCGACCAGTTGAAGTCCGCTGGCGATGAAGTAGGACGGAATGAGGCTGATGCCGAAAACGTCTGTTTGATTCAGAGAGTTCTCCAGTCCGGCTTGATCGGCGGTCCCCCGGTACCCGAATCCGTAGAGGATGTCGGTGATGAGGCCGAAGCGGCCCATGGTGATGTCGTTGGTCAGGGCGATCGAATCCGTAAATGCGGGTGATGAGTTGCTGTAGAAATTGTCAGAGTCGGTTTCCTTAAATCCTGGAGCGGAATTGTGCATGAACTGCACAGAGGCTAGGGCGGTATCTAAATTGGACTGGCTCGAATAATTGTAACCGATTTTGCCCAGTGTGACCGTGCCTTCGTTGTATCCGCTAAATGTGCGCACTCGGTCCGAGCCGTACACTCCCAGTTCGTAAGTCCAGTAGTCTTGGATGCCTTTGCCATTGACCATGACTCCGGTGAGTTCGCCGGGGAATAGCAGGTTTGAGATCAGGCTGCTTTCAAAAGGGAGGATTTCTTTGGATGAAATCTCCTGTTCGCGGCCAAATTTGACCTTGGTCTTGCCGACCGTGACATTCATCGCATCGGTTGGGGCATAAGTGAGAGAGAGGTCGTAAATGCTGCGATAAATCTTGTTTGCACCATCGGTGGTGTCAGCATCAATCTGGCCTTCGAGCTTCCAGCTTTGATACCATTTGGATTTGAATCCAAGGCGTGCACGGCGTGCTTCGAAGTTGTCGCCCCACACGGTTTGGTCGTTGGCGTTGCTTGCTTCTTTGAAGTCTCTGATGTCGAAGTGGCCGTTATCCGAGTTTCCGTCGGCATAATGGACTTGCAGGCGCCCTTGAAGAGAGAACTCTTGGAGGATCGGATTGCTTTCGTCCTTGTAGAGGGTGAAGGCTGACCAAGCCCTGTCGAAGTTCGTTTCGCCGACGAGTTTGCCGACCAGTAGGCCGGTTGCGGAGCTGGCAGCGGCGTCAGTACGTGCCTGAATCGAGAGACAACCAAGCAAGCTGGTGGCAAGCATGGCGAACGGGATGGATCGATTGGATGCCATGGGTTAGATTACAGTTAAGGGACTAAACCGTGGTGGTGGCGTCGAGCACACGCTTGCTAATGTGACGAATCCGACACTTGAGGGGTAGATTTGTGAAGGATCTGTTACAAAAAGCCAAGTTTTTGACAATCTCTGTCCAGCGGAAGGGGGCTGATGTGAGATGCATGGGCTTAAAAACATAGAATTTCTTCCGAAAATTGGCATAAAGTTGGAAGTCAACGATTGTGACAAAGTTGCCATATTAGGTGTTAGGATCAGCTTTCAATGCGGGTCCAAGGCTTCGAAGCACGGCATGCACGTCGCACTTGGCGGCATGCTCCTCGGATTTCTTGCAGACCTCGTGAAATTTATGGGATCCGTCGGCTTTTCGGTTGCCGACGGCGATGACTTTGGTAGGTTCGCGATGTTGATTTGGAGAAGTTGATGAGCGAAGTCCTCGAACATCCCGTGCTGGTACTGAATCGGTTTTGGCAGCCGATTCATACGTGTTCGGTGCGACGATCGTTGCATTTGCTTTGTCTTGGTCACGCGCAAGTGGTTCAAGTTGAAGGTGATGAGCGGTTTAGTACCCACGACTTGGGATCGTGGATCGCTTATTCATTTGAGAGTAAAGACGCTGAGATGATTCGCGGAGCTCGAATCATGATCCGTGTTCCGAAGATTGTGGTTTTGTCGGTTTATGATCGAATGCCGCGGTTGGAAGTGAATTTTAGTCGTCGGAATGTGTTCCTGAGGGACAAATTCACCTGCCAGTACTGCACCAAGATTTTGCCTGAGACCCAGCTGAATCTGGATCATGTCACCCCGCGAGACAAAGGTGGACGCACGACTTGGGAGAATATTGTCACCTCGTGTTTCCGCTGTAATACCCGAAAGGGCAACAAGTTGCCGCACGAGGCCAACATGCAACCTCAGAACAAGCCGCTCGCCCCGCGCTGGCGCCCGTTATTCGGTCTCCAAGAGACTGGCCTTGCAGATGAAAGCTGGGGGCACTTTATTCATGCGGATCTTAAGGATGCGCGGCGCTTCGCTTGAGGTCTACCCTGCGGGTCGATTTTGGTGCTTGGAGCGAGAGTTGATGCCATGGGAGGTTGTTGCATGGAATTGGCAATTGGTGGTCGGATAGATTGACGTGTCCTGTGGTGCACGCTAAGTCTTGCGGGTGATGATTTTCAGGAATGTATGCATTTTTTTCCTCGCGCTGGCTGGGCTGGCCGAGGCGCAGCTCGCGGCGTCGCTCAAGCTTTCGAAAAAGAACTATTTGGCAGGGGAGCCGGTGACCGCGGTGGTCACCATCACCAATCATGCGGGTAAAGAACTGGTTTTCTTCAGCGACGGTCGCACCCAGTGGCTTGATTTAATTTTAAAGGACAGCCATGGAGATGACGTCATGCAACGTGGAAATGGGTCTTTTGGGAAGGTGACCATCCGTGCGGGAGAGTCCTTGTCGCGACAGGTCGATCTTTCCCAGCATTTTCAGCTGAGTGAGCCTGGGAATTTTTCGGTGGTCGCGGTGGTCCACATGCCCGGCAACTCGGGTGATAGCACTTCCACCAATCGGGTTTTATTCAGCCAAAGTCCGGGCCTGCCATATTGGACGCAAAAGGTCGGAATTCCAAATCGGCCGGGCGAGAGTCGCGAGTTCCGGATCTTGAATTTCAGCGGAGATAACAAGACTCAAATCTATGCGCAGATCATGGATTGTCGCACGGGGCAGATGATTCGTACGTTCTTGCTAGGCGACGTTTTGATGCTGCGGAAGCCGATCGTGACGGTCGATCGTGCGCAGCGTTTGCACGTCATGTTCCTCGCCACGCCATCGATGTGGGTGCATTGTCAGATTGACACGGATGGGAAGCTTGGCGACCGCCAGTTGCATCAGCGGGGCACAGTGGGCGATCCGCAACTCATGACTTTCGGTGACGGAACCGTTAGTGTTACGAATAGCGTTCCTTATGACCCAAAGGCGGCGGCTGAAGCCAAGGCCAAGATCCGCAAGGCCTCGGACCGACCATCCGTAACATACTGATGCCCCGGCGCCAATTCAGAGTGGGAAATTTGCTTTACAAAACTTGAGTAATTGCTTAGGTTCAGTTGTTTTCAAAAGTCGCGTCTTCATGAAGTCATCCATTTCACTGTTCCTCTTGCCTTTGCTGTGCCTGCTTGGCGGTCTGGCGGAGGCGGCGAGTTTTCGGACGGTGGTGATTGATGCGGGGCACGGTGGGCAGGACGTTGGCGGTCAGTGGGGCCGGGTTTATGAAAAGCATCTTGCCCTTGATACTGCAGCGCGCCTTGAAATGAAGCTGAGGAATCTCGGTTATCAGACGGTCATGACTCGGCGGAGTGACTATTTTGTTTCGCTGCCTCAGAGGGTTGCGATGGGGAAGCGCTACAGAAATGCGATTTTTGTAAGCCTGCACTACAACTACACCCCGAAGCAAGATGTGAGCGGGCTGGAGACATTCTATTATGGGTCAGAGGGCAAGAAACTTGCGGAATTGGTCCAAGATAGCCTGATCCGTCGGACTCACAGCGTGGATCGTAAGGCGAAATATGCTCGGTTTTACGTGATTCGGAATTCAACGCTTCCTGCGATTCTTGTCGAGGGCGGTTTTGTAAGCAACGGCCCCGAGCGCAATCGCATGAAGTCTGGATGGTTTCGTGAACTGATTGCAGATGGAGTGGTGGCAGGGATCCAGCGTTATCGCAGGGGTTATTGATTTCGGATGGCAATTGAGCCCAGATCGGGTAGAGTCGAAGCATGACTGCAGTGACGGTTCCGGAGATTCGGTCGCACGAGTTGGCAGCCATTCACGCTGGCCATTCGGAAGAAGAACTTCTCGATGCCGCAGGGCATGCACTGGGTGTGGCGATCGGTCGTCATTTTCCAGTTCCAGGAACTGCAATTGGCTACCTTGGCAAAGGACACAATGCGGGGGATACCTTGGTTGCACTCAGAGTGCTTCGCGGTCGGTTTGGTTGGAAAATTTATGCTAGGAATGCCTTTTCCACTGATGAGTTGGCCCCGTTGACAGCAAAAAAGATGGCTGAGATGGCGGAACTCACTTGCTTGAGCAACGCGCCGTGTCTGTCAGAGATGGATGATCCGCTAGTTTTGTTAGATGGTTTGGTTGGGTTACGGGGCGATGGGCCTCTGAGGGGGGCGCTTGCTGAGTTTGCAGGGGAGATGGAATGGTTGAGGCAGCATGCGGGTGCTCGGGTGGCGGCGGTGGATGTTCCCTCGGGCGTTGATCCCGACTCAGGTATTGCGACACCGGGCGCCGTCATCGCGGATGTGACCTTCATGATTGGAAATGCCAAGGTTGGACTTCTCTGTGGCCACGCTGCGTCGGCGACAGGAGCATTGGTACTCGTCGAGGTAGATCCTTTGACGTCACCAAACCAGAGCAAACATGCGTTGATTTCTCCGAGGCTTTTTACGCTCGGAAGGGGGCATCGGGTGTTTGATTTCCATAAAGGCATGGCTGGCCGTGTGTCGATCTTGGCTGGCTCCGAATGCTACACGGGCGCGGCAGTGCTCGCGGCGAAAGGTGCCATCTGCGGAGGAGCTGGCTTGGTAACCTTGTGGGTCCCAAAGGCGGCGCACCATTTGATCGCTGCAAAATGTTCGGCAGAGGTAATCGTGAGAGGGGTGGATCATCCGCTTGAAGTTTTGAGTCTTCCTTGTGACTCGTTGGTGGTCGGCTGTGGGCTAGGGGAGTTGAATTCGGTTTGGACGAGTGAGCTCTTGGAGCTGATCGGGCATACGGCATGCCCGATGGTGGTCGATGCGGATGCTCTAAATTTGGTGGCAAGATCCGCGCTAGGAATTGGGATTTTCTCTGCACATCACCTGCTCACTCCGCATCCGGGCGAGTTCGCGAGGCTGGCGCCTGACCTCAGTGATTTTACGCGAGAAGAAGCCGCGCGCCGCTTCGCTGAGCGGACCCCAGCTACGCTCTTGCTGAAAGGGTGCCGATCGATCATCACGCGCCAAGGGCAACCACTGTGGTCTAACCCCACGGGAACGCCAGCGATGGCAACAGGCGGTCAAGGGGATCTCCTCGCGGGTGTGATCGGCGCACTCCTCGCGAGCGGAGGTTCAAGCATCGGGGCAGCGTCACTCGCGGCATGGGTGTGCGGGCGGGCGGCGGAAATCGCGATGAATTCGTACAATTTCTCCGAAGAATCGCTTACTCCCACCGATTCGTTATCTTTCCTCGGCGCTGCCTTTAGGGACTGGAAGAATGCCTACCGATAAGCGGGGAATAGCGCACAAGAATGAGGCGCGGTGGTCGACGAGTCAGCAAGTATCGCTGATGTGGCTGATTGGTGGATGGTGCCGTATCTATAATCGGTAAATCATTATTCTTTCGATGCTTGAGGAATTTTCCCCAGCAAGTTACATTTTCTTATTTTGTCCCGGACAAGGTGGAATTAACCCATGCTAACTAGTTCATATTAACGAATGCACCTATCAAAAAAAGCTGAGTACGCACTGCGCGCCACGATCAATCTTGGGATTGCGACCGAGGTCGGGCGGCGTGCCGTTTCGGGTGCGGAACTCGCAGAGGCGAATCGGCTTCCCTTAAAATTCGTCGAGCGGATTCTTCAAGAACTTCGGGACGCCGGCTTGGTGGAGAGCCACCGTGGCAAATTTGGAGGCTATTCGCTGGCAAAACCTGCATCCCAGATCGGAATCGGTGAGCTTGTCCGCTTGATGGATGGTCGCCTCGCTCCGATCTGCTGCGCGAGCGAGAATGCGTATCAGCCTTGCACATGTCCCGACGAGGAACACTGCGGCTTGAGAATGGTGATGATCGATGTGCGCAACGCGATCGCCAATATTCTTGACCGCTACACAGTCGCCCAAGTGGTTGATGTTACGCTGCGTAAAATGCGCCGCGACGGAATCGTCCCACCTTTTGCAACCTCCGAGTCCGCTGCCACAATTGGAACCGCAACCGCTGGCAAGGCTGATCCTGCTGATGGATTTCTTGCTGGCCTCTCCCAACTCACCCACCCCATTCAAGATCCCCATGAAACCGCCCAACCCTGAAATCGCCACGCCCGACGGTCAAAAGACCGACTGGCTGGAAGTCGTTCGTCAGAATGTGGCGAACCTCCGCTTTGGTTCGGTTCAAATTACCGTTCATGACGGTCGTGTGACCCAGATCGAAAGCATTGAGAAAACCCGCTTCGTTGCCACTCGCGACGATGGGGTACAAAGCCAGAAATAACGAACTCCATCCCATGTGGGTACTCGCTACCCGCAAATTGCTCTCAAGAGACCGACCGGACCACCGGAGGAATCGACCAGTTGCGAATCGACCAAAGTGTTTCTAACACGATGTCATTTCGCACCGTCATTCCCCAAGTCCAGTCGGTCTCTTTTTCTTTCGACAATTCCTGATTTCCTCACTTTCCCACCGTACCTACGGGGGCCCCTACGAATGAACCACTGCGAAAGCTCACCGGAACACCGGATGCAGACGCTACGCAGACAACCATGAATACAACACTAAAACATCAAATAACTGAAATCCGCATTCCGACTCCAACCGTGAAACCCCGCAAATCCACCATTCTGAACCACCGCCTGCGGCGTATTACCGCATTGGCTTGGCTAGCCGCGTTGCCGACATTGGCCAGCGCGCAGGATGAAACGACCGAATTTGTGGAGCCTAATGCTTTTGAAAAGCTTTGGTCATACGCCACTCTCTACAAGGACGACATGAATCCGATTTTACAGGAATTCAAACTCCGTGGCCGCTATCAAGGTCAATACTGGAACACCGATGCGGATCAAGGCATTCAGAGCAACTGGGAAGATCGCCGTTCTCGATTTGGTTTTGATGCCAAACTTTACGACAAAAAGTTCGAAGCTCGTTTTGATTTTCAAGGTAACGATCAGTTTAATGATTTCTACGATGGGCTCGTCGATGCCTACCTCCGCTGGAAACCTAAGTCGCGGCTAAGCTTCACCGCGGGCAAGACCAAGCCTCTGATCGGTCAATACGACTGGCTGGAACCCACAATCTCGGAACCCACCTTCGAGCGTTCGCAGATCTTCAACCAGCTTGGCATTAACCGTGCGGCGGGACTAACAGCCGATGGGGCTCTGAATGAAATTTCTTGGCGCGCTGGGGTTTACACCAACAGCACTCCAGTCACTACAGCCGATCCTGTCACCAAAGTCGCCTCGGGCAAGTTTGGCGGCGGCGAGTTTGGCGATTTCACGGGCGGCCACTCCTTCACTTTGGGTGCGGGATACGACTTCAAGCATTTGCTCAACCTCGAGAAAGCCGACTTCCGAGTTGACTGGCTCCACAGTGCCCGCTCCAAAAGTGATCTGGTAAACAATAAATATGACGATATTCTCTCTTCAACCTTTTGGTTGAAGGAAGGATATGCCGCCGTTGTTTTTGAAGGTTATTACGCAACGGGGGGTGACTATTCCTCCAGTTCAAAAAAATCAGATGGCAGTGATGTCTATGGTTTTTTCATTCAGCCAACATATGACATTATTCCAGATAAGCTACAACTGGTAGGTCGCTATTCTCATTCTGAGAGTGAAGGTTCACGAGGGGTGGTGGGGCAATCGCGTTACGAGAAAAAAGTCGCAGCCAATAGCGTTCTAGGCGATGCTTACCATTCGCTCTATGGTGGGGTACAGTACTTCATCAACGGCGATAAACTCAAAATCCTCGCAGGTGCCGAGTGGGCCAGTCTCCAAAAAAGCAAGGATGATTCCTACGACGGCGTAACATGTCTTTCCGGCATTCGTTTCTCATTCTAGTAAAATAAAATATTATCCAAAAAAACAATACTTATGAAAAAATTATTTGCTCTGATTTCTTCCCTGCTAGTCACTAGCGCCTTGGCAGATGAGTTGCTCAACGCCTCTTACGATCCTACGCGAGAGTTCTATCAGGAGTTCAATTCAGCATTCGCCAAGCAATGGAAACAGCAAACTGGCAAGTCACTTCGTGTCAAGCAATCGCACGGCGGCTCGGGGAAACAAGCGCGGTCCGTCATCGATGGACTTAGTGCTGATGTGGTGACACTCGCTTTATCAGGCGACATCGATAGCATCGCCCAACAGGCGAACTTGCTACCAAAAGACTGGCAGGCGAAGTTTCCCAACAACAGCTCACCCTACACCTCGACGATCGTATTCGTTGTTCGAAAAGGGAATCCGAAGGGTATCAAGGATTGGGGGGGGCTCATCCAGTCGGGTACGAAGGTGATCACGCCCAACCCGAAAACATCTGGCGGAGCGAGATGGAACTATCTCGCTGCTTGGGCTTATGCTGCACGCAAGTTCGGTGGCGATCAGGCGAAGGTGAAGGAATACATCCGTGCACTCTACCAAAATGTACCCGTACTTGATACGGGAGCCCGTGGGTCGACCACTACCTTTGCGCAGTGCGGCTTGGGAGATGTGCTGCTTTCATGGGAAAACGAGGCTCACCTGATCGAAAAAGAGTTCCCCGGCAAGACTCAGATCATTATCCCTTCAATCAGTATTCTGGCAGAGCCTCCCGTGGCGGTCGTTGAGAAGAACGCGAAAAAGCACGGCACAGAAGAATTGGCAAAGGCCTATCTAGCATACCTATATAGCGAGGAAGCCCAAGACATCGCGGGTAGAAACTTCTACCGTCCTAGGAGTGCTGCGGCTCTCGCCAAGTGGTCGCAGAATTTCCCGAAAATCAATCTGGTGACGATCGATCAGGAATTTGGTGGTTGGGTCAAAGCGCAGAAGATCCACTTTGACGACGGAGGAACCTTCGACCAGGTCTATTCCAAGCGTTAAGATCATCTTCGGTTCGTAAATCTTCTGAAATATGCAGCAACGTCGCGTCATTCCCGGATTCAGTTTGTCGATGGGATTCACCATTACCTATCTCAGCCTGATCATTTTGATTCCCCTTGCGGCGTTATTTCTTAAGGCCGCAAGGCTTGGCCCTTCAGAGTGGTGGGAGATTCTCACTTCGCCGCGTTTGATCGCGGCGGCCAAGCTGACCTTCGGCGCCAGTGCTGCAGCGGCCGTGGTAAGCACGATTTTTGGGTTGTTAGTCACGTGGGTTCTCGTCCGCTATCGTTTTCCAGGTCGAAGATTATTGGACGCGATGGTGGATTTGCCATTCGCCCTACCTACGGCAGTGGCAGGTATCACTTTGACAGCGATTTATGCCCCCAACGGCTGGATAGGTCAATACCTCGAGGTATGGGGAATTCAGGCTGCCTACAATCCACTTGGCGTATTCATAGCGCTTACATTCATCGGCTTTCCCTTTGTCGTTCGTACATTGCAGCCGGTGATGGAGGACTTCAGTGTCGAGTATGAAGAGGCCGCCGCCACCCTTGGAGCGGGTCGATGGATCATTTTCTGGCGGGTGATTTTTCCGATGTTTGTCCCAGCCCTGATCACGGGTTTCACCCTTGCATTTGCACGTGCGATTGGAGAGTACGGTTCAGTGATCTTTATCTCGGGTAACTTGCCGATGCAGACTGAGATTCTGCCGCTGCTTGTCGTCTCGAAGTTAGAACAATTTCAATACGAAGCTGCTGCGGTCATCGCGGCGGGAATGCTCATCGTTTCTTTCATTTTACTTTTTCTAATCAATATTCTTCAACGCCGCCTGAACTGGCAAAACCGCTGAATTTTCATGAGACACCGCTCTGCCACTACCGAATCCCCGTGGGTCCGCCGTCTCTTGATTGGGGTGGCCGTCTTCATAATTTCTGTCTTTTTGCTTCTGCCGTTGGCGGCAGTTTTTGCGGAGGCATTTCGTAAAGGATGGGAAATCTTTCTATCTTCGCTCCACGAGGAAGCTGCGCTTTCTGCGATTAAGCTTACGCTCATTGCCGCAGGGATTTCTGTTCCGCTCAATACACTTTTCGGTGTTTCTGCTGCGTGGTTGATTATGAAATTCCGGTTTCGCGGCCGATCGTTTTTGCTGGCTCTCATCGACCTGCCTTTTGCGGTATCACCGGTGATTGCCGGTTTAGTGTGGGTTTTACCCTAAAAAGGAAAATGGCCGTGTTCGTGGAGCGCCTCTGAGCGAGGCGTTTGATTTCGAGGGCGGGTGGTCACTAGCGAGTCTATTTTCACCCGCTGAGGAGGAGCGAGGCTTCTTCT
>Ga0164295_10000809_pt1 | contig 25960 bp, 18 predicted proteins | sample GEODES006metaG_FD_111798 | JGI IMG/M metagenome (GOLD analysis project Ga0164295, IMG submission 111798) | Oligotrophic lake water microbial communities from Sparkling Lake, Wisconsin, USA - GEODES006 metaG | ecosystem: Environmental > Aquatic > Freshwater > Lake | place: USA: Sparkling Lake... | reverse complement strand
GAGATGCATAAAACAAAGGTGGATGTAAAGGCCAACATGAGATGGAATCCATTTTCGGACATCAAAATAAATGTGTTAGATGAACAGCATCCTATTGGCAGAGATATAATTGCGTTAGAAATTTGCAATCAAAAACTATTGTTCACAATATCATCAACACGATTTACTGCAAAGTTTAATGAAGGTCAAAAAATTGATTGATTTTTTCTGCAGTAAAAACCCAGCCTTCTTCGAGCATAAAACAGTGTGACGCATTCGGAATAATAATTGGTTCGACGTTGTAATGTTTTCCCATTTTGCGTGTATCGGTTTCAGAAACCAGGTAATCCTTTTCTGCCCCTACAACCATGAGAGGCGTTTTTAATTGAAACTTCCTAGGCAACCTCAAAAAAACCATTTCAAGAAAAGCCAAAAAGGATTCATCCTGCAATTTATGAATGATTGAATCCATGTTTTCAATGGGGTAATCTTTTGAAAACATCAACTTTTTCAACCCCTTTTTATCTTTCACGATTGGATGCCATGACAAACGCATATTTGCAATCAAAAATCGAAGCGGAAAATCAACCAACAATCTAGCTACCAATTTCCACAATCCTGTATTCGGAACCGAACACACCAACACAGCAGCCTTTACTTTAGAAGAAGGCTTTTGCATATAATGTTGAATCGTAAAACCTCCCATTGAATGACCAACCAAGTAAATGGGACCATCAATAGAATCAATAACTTGGGTTAAGTCTTCAACATATTCCTTGATGCTGGTCCACCTAAGCTTTCCATTATTTTCACTTGCACCATGATTCCTTAGGCTAATCGCAAAAGTGTTGTAGCCCTTCTCAAAAAAATAGGGTAAAAAATTGTCTTTCCAAAACCATGCGCCCATGCAAGCTCCATGAATAAAAACAATACTGCCTTTAGTTGATGCTTGATGTTGTTGATTGATGATTTCTAACTTCATTGTTGATATAGTTTTTGGGAAGTTGGCGCAATAAACGACTTTTGAAACGGTGAAAATTTACGGTAATGGTATGACGAGGTGTGTTAATTTGATTAAAATCTGGGTTCCTCAATTCATTGTCAATGTGCTTTTTTAAGTCTACCGGCCTTTCCCATTTACCTGCAAGTTCTCTTGCCATGATTTTGCTTTGCAACTCCGAACCTGGCCAAATACATCCAAGGGGTTGAAAGAGTCCAATGAAATAAATGTTTTTAATGTCAGGATGCATCATCCTCAACCACAGAGGCACTTCACCTTCAGAATAATCAATCAAGTTTTTGTCAAAAAAAGGATGGCTTATTATATAGCCTGTACACGCGATGATGCAATCATAGGTACCTTTTGAACCATCCTTAAAAAAGACATCAGTCCCTTCAAGACGTTCAATTTCTTTTCTAGGCTTGATTTTTCCGTGACGGATGGTAAAAAATAAATCTTCGTTGATGGTAGGATGATGTGAGCCAAGCGGACCATCAGGATTGGGCAATCCATAATCAGTATTTCTGCCAAACCGAATGAGCAAACTAAGCGAGGAGAGCTTTTGCCAAAGTACCTGTGGCAGCCAATGAATTTTTGTGCTGAATACATCAGCAGGTTTCCCCATCATAAATTTTGGGGCAATCCAATATCCCCTTCTCCAACTAATATCAACAGAAGCCGCTACCCTGCTGCTTTCTACGGCAACATCACACGCTGAGTTTCCTCCACCAATAACCAACACTTTTTTATTGGCAAAGCGAGAAAACTTTTTCACATCATGCGAATGAATAAATTCACCCTCAAAACTGCCCGGATAATTAGGCATGCGTGGCAGCCAATGATGGCCATTGCATATTGCCAATGCATCAAAAAAATCTTCCTGAACAACACCATTTTGTTCAACGATAACCTTCCATTTATCTTGACTAATTTGTTCGCAATGACGAACCAATGTGTTGAACTGTATGTGTGGATATAGGTTAAAATGACGGGCATAGGATTGGAAATACGCAGCTAGATTTTTGTGCGAAGGATAATCAGGATAATCCAAAGGCATGGGATAATCTGCATACTGACTCAATGTGCGAGAAGAGATAATATGCGTGGTTTCAAAAACTGAACTATGACCTACTTCTTCAGAAAAAACCCAATTTCCACCAACTTCAGAGCCGAAATCGTAAACAACCACGTCGTGACCCTCATCAAGCAAATTTTTAGCAGCCGTAATCCCAGAAGGACCAGCACCTATAACACAAACACGTTTAGCCATCAGTAATATTTTTTTATACAATCAATTGAAAAGACAAGATAATTAATGTTCGTAAAGTTTGAAAGAATCACCATCAAAAAGACCTTTGTCGCTTAATTTAACATAGGGTATAACCAGCAAAGCCATGAAAGAAAGCGACATAAAAGGCGAAGAAAGAGTTGAACCCAGTTGTTTTGCGGCATAGTCAATGGATGTATACTTCTCTGCTACTTGATATCCATCATCAGCACTCATTAACCCCCCAATTGGCAAAGGCAAAACAGTTGAATTATTTTTTCCAACACAGCTCACGCCACCTTTACAATCAATGATTAGGTTTATTGCTGACAACAGGCTTTCATCATCAACGCCAACGGCAACAATGTTATGGGAATCGTGGGCAACTGAAGACGCTATCGCCCCTTCTTTAAGTCCAAATCGATGAATAAATCCCATAGCAATGGGCGCTTTGCGGTACCTGTTTACAACAACGATTTTCAGAACATCTTGAGCTACTTCACTCGACCAAGTATTGTTGATTTTTATCGGCTTATGCAATGATTTAGTGGTGATGAGTTGACCATCGAGACATTCTATCACTGGAAAATCGTAAGTATCAGTTGACGGAAAATGTAAGTCTGCTAACAGAATTTCATTTATGCCAAAAGAATTGATGATTTTATCTTCGCCCTTGATTCTTTCAATCAGAGAAACTCCATTTTCAGCCACTTTTATTCCATCGATATATGTGGCCAATACATTAAAATTGGTCAAGTCATTAAGCAAAATAAAATCTGCAGGGTCACCAATTCTTAACATACCCACATCCAATTTATAGTGAAAAACAGGGTTTATGCAAGCAGCTTGCAAAATATTGAACACGTCGTAACCCAAAGCGACTGCTTTGGCACACAATGTGTTGATATGACCCAATAAGAGGCTATCAGGATGTTTGTCATCACTACAGAACATCATCATTTCATGATGATCTTCGATGAGCGGAATGAGTACATCGAAATTTTTAGCGGCACTCCCCTCTCTGACTATGATTTTCATGCCCAGAGAAAGTTTTTCCCTTGCCTCCTCAATGGTGAAACATTCATGATCTGTTGAAATACCTCTGTTGATGTATGCTTCAAGGTCTGTGCCCCGAAGACCAGGGGCATGGCCATCAACAGGTTTGCCAAGCGCATGTGCTGCTTTGATTTTATTGATAACTTCAGTATCCCAATGAATGACACCAGGAAAGTTCATCATTTCGCTGAGGTATTTGATGTCATTTTCACTTAAGAGAACCGCAACGTCATCTGCATTAATTTCAGCACCTGCTGTTTCAAAAACCGTGGCTGGAACGCAACTAGGCGCACCGAAGTTGAACTTGAAAGGAACGGTATTACCGTTGATGATCATAAAACGGACACCCTCCAAACCACAGACGTTAGCAATTTCGTGGGGATCGCTAACAGTAGAAACGGTGCCATGAACCACAGCGAGGCGGGCGAATTCAGAAGGAATCAGCATAGAACTTTCAATGTGTACATGAGCATCGATAAAGCCGGGAGAAACAAAAGGGAGGGATGAATCAATACCTTCTGACGGTAAAAACGAAATTGCATGAATCTTGCCACTATCTATAGTTATTTCTGCAGGGCGAATGGAACGATTGAAGCAATCAACCAAATTGGCTGTAATAGAAAATGTGTTCATGATGACGGTAATTTACGACAGAAAGGTCTCCAAAAGAACTTCATTAAAACCATTCATCCAAAAAAAAATAGAATTATCCATACGTTTTAACATTGAAAAACAAAGGGTAGTATCTTGCATATATAAACACAATAAACATGAAATCAATTAAATTATTAACGCTTGCAATTGCAGGTCTTTTTATTACTTCATTTTCATTTGCACAAACTGCAGATGAAATTGTAAATAAGCATATAGAAGCCATTGGCGGAAAAGAGAATTGGAAGAAAATTACTTCCATGCGTTCTGAAGCAACATTAAGCACCCAGGGTATCGAAATTCCGGTAATCATCAGCCAAGTTCACAACAAAGGCGTAAAGCAGGAATTTTCTGTTATGGGTATGAGTGGATATTCAATCATCAGTGTTGATGGTGGTTGGAATTTCAATCCAATGGCAGGACAAGAAAAGCCAGAGCCGATGACGCAAGATGAATTGAATATAGGCAAAGAACAGCTTGATCTTCAAGGGGAAATGCTTGATTATAAAGAGAAAGGACATTCCATTGAATTGCAAGGCAATGAAGACATAGACGGTGTTTCTTGTTTTAAAATCAAATTGACAAGAAAGAGCGGCAGAGAATCGGTTTACATAATTGATCCAAAGTCATATTATATTGTTAGAACAATTTCTAAAATTACTGCCAACGGACAAGAGGTTGAATCAAAGGTGAATTTGAGTAACTATCAAAAATTACCAGCAGGAATTTTCATTCCTTTCACCATGGAGAACAGCGCGTTGCCTGCTCCAATCACCATGACCAAGGTTGAAGTGAATATACCAATTGCAGACACTGTTTTAAAAGTTCAGCAATAAATAAATTAGGAATAATGAATACCCGGCTAATTACCGGGTTTTTTTTTACATAAAATGATCAAAATCATATGAGTAAGTTTAAAATCCCTTTGTTGATTGTCATACTGAGTGCAGTTTTTTTGCATGCAGCAACAGCACAAAACGAGGTAAATTCTAGCATGTTCAGCACGTTAGAAGCTAGGCAGATGGGGCCTGGCACTATGAGTGGCAGGATAACGTCTATAGAAGGAGTCAATTCAGAAAATGGAAAAACTTTATATATTGGCACAGCAGGCGGAGGTGTTTGGAAAACCACCAATGCAGGAGCATCTTTCAAGCCATTATTTGACAAAAATTGTCAGAGTATCGGAGCAATTGCCATCGATCAAAAAAATCCAAAAATTGTTTATGTAGGAACCGGCGAAAGCAATATGCGCAATTCTGTCTCTGTTGGAGATGGATTTTACAAAACCACTGATGGAGGAAGCAATTGGAGCAAAATCGGAGGACTAGACTCAACAGAACATATTGCCAAGGTAGCAATAGACCCGTCCAACAGCAATACAGTATATGTAGCAGCGCCAGGACCTTTATGGAGCGATAGCAAACACAGGGGATTGTATAAGTCGGTGGATGGTGGTAAAACTTTTGAAAAGATCCTCTTTATTTCTGAGAAAGCCGGATGTGCAGACATCACAATAGACCCACAACACCCTGAAACAATTTATGCAACAACCTGGGAATTCAGGAGAACCCCTTATTCGTTTTCATCAGGAGGAGAAGGAAGTGGAGTATGGAAAAGCTTAGATGGCGGAAAAAGTTGGAAACAATTAGAGAACGGATTGCCCGCCAAGCCTTATGGAAGGACGGTAGTTGTGCTAGCACCTTCATCACCCAAAAATTTAATAGCCATAGTAGAATCCAAAAAAACAGGATTATACATTTCATCAGATGGTGGAGAAAACTGGAAGCAACAAAGTGCATCACTCAATGTGGTAGCCAGGCCATTCTATTTTAGCACTTTGGCGATAGATCCCTTGGACCCAAAGCGGGTATATAGACCGGCTTATTCCTTTTCCTTTTCAAGTGATGGAGGATACTCATTTGCTGAGGCCAGTGGAGATGGCGGCTGGGTACACAGCGACCACCATGCCTTGTGGATCAATCCAAACAATACCAACCAGCTTTATTTAGGCACAGACGGAGGAGTTTATACGAGCATGGACAAAGGAGTAACATGGATATACAACCAGAATCTGCCCGTAGGACAGTTTTATCATGTGGCACACGACATGAAAAAGCCATATAGAATTTATGGAGGGTTGCAAGACAATGGCAGTTGGGTAGCGCCATCATCAGCAGCATCAGGCGTTTCTAATGGCGATTGGAAATCGATATATGGCGGAGACGGCTTTTGGGTTGTTCCAGATCCTAATGATGAAAACACAGCCTATGCAGAAGCGCAAGGAGGCAACATGGCGAGGGTAGATTTAAGAACTTCCAAGTATGTGAACATACAGCCATTTCAAACTTCAGGAGAGGATAAATTGAGGTGGAATTGGAATACACCAATTGCAACAGGGAAATCAAACAAGAAAAATTTATACACAGGTGCTCAGTATTTGTATAAGTCTGTTGATCAAGGAAGAAACTGGCAGCGAATTTCACCAGATTTAACAACCAATGATAAGAAGAAGCAAGAGCAGGAGAATAGTGGCGGTTTGAGTGCAGACAATACCTCAGCAGAAAATCATACAACGATATTCACGATAGTAGAATCGCCTTTGGATGAAAAAATTATTTGGGTAGGAACAGATGATGGAAATCTACAAGTAACAAAAGACGGAGGTCTAACTTGGGTGAATACTTCAAAGCAAGTTGCCGCATCAGGGATACCCGCACAAACTTGGGTAAGCAGCATTGAACCATCACATTTTAACAAGGAAGTGGTTTATGCAACTTTTGAAAATCACATGTATGGCGATCATAAAACCTATGCAGCCAGCAGCGTTGATGGTGGAAAAACTTGGAAGATGCTACAAAGCAATGAATTTACAGGTTTTGCGCATAGAATAATAGAAGATCCGGTGAACAAGGACTTATTATTTTTAGGAACAGAGATGGGGTTGTTTTCTAGTTTGGATGGAGGTGAAAATTGGTTTAGGATGAAAAACAACAACATACCATGGTATTCATTGGTGCGCGATTTGCAAATACATCCTGAAACAAATGATTTAATAATTGCAACACATGGCAGGGGTATCATGATTTTAGATGATATCTCATCAATGAGGAACCTCAAAAAAGAAATAGTAAACAAGGATGTTCATTTATTTGAAACGGGTTCAATTATTTTGTCAACTGGAACTTTTGGATCAGGTGGATCACCAAGTACAGGAGGTTGGGTTGCACCCAATGCACCATCACTTAAACCATTTCAATATTATTTGAAAGACAGGTTGAGCACTGGTGATGTTAAGGTTGAAATATATGATGCTAATGGGAAGTTGATACAAACCTTACCAGGAAGCAACCGCAAAGGCATCAATAAGGTAACATGGAATCAACGCATTGCACCGCCCAAAATAGCTACAGGCGCCACCAAGCCTGATAATGGAGGATCGGTAGCACCACAGGTACTTCCTGGGAATTATTCACTAAAATTAAAAATCGGGGGCACCGTTTATGATCAAAACTTTAACATGATTCACGATAACAAAGGAAGCATCAGTCTAAAAGAAAGAGAGGAACAACATGCAGCAGCAACGGTACTTTATAATATGCATGTAAAATTAGCTGCCATTGTTGCCAGCATTTCATCCAAGCAAAAAGAATACACAGCTCACGTAGCAAAAATAAAAAATAAAAAGCTACTGACATGGGGCAATGAGTATCTAAAGTCACTAGAAACCTTGAGAGCAGAACTCATCCCAACAAAACAATCATCCATGTTTGCAGATGAAAAAAGGTTAAGAGAAGAAATCACAGAAGTCTATTTACCGCTGTGTGTAAATGAAGCCGGACCAAGCAATTTGCAGTTGGCTAACATTAAAACTTTAGCTGTAAAATTAGAAGACGTTGAGAAAAAAATAGAAGCGATCCATCAGCAATATGAGCAAAAGCTGAAAAGTGGCTTGATTAAAGAAAAAATAATTATTCCATAAATTATTCAAAAAAAGTGCTGCAAAAATTGCAGCTCTTTTTTTTATTCTTCTTCGTCTGGAACGATTCGTAATAATTTCAAACTTTTGACAGGAGCTACAACCAATGGAAATTTCTCAACGGTAACATTGCTCGCATCCAGGTTAAATCCTTTTTCTTCAGACAAAGATATTTCCTTCAACCAAAAATAAAGTTTCATCACAACCTTCTCCCAGAAAGGAAGTTCATTATCTTGGCTTAAGAACTTTTCCATTACAACAAATTCAAAGTCGCCTGCAATGTTGTTTCGTTGAAGGCTTTCATATCTTGAAGTGATGTTTACTTCTTTGTTTGAAACCATGTCTTCAACCACCTTCCTAAACATCAGGTTGATTTTAGGTTGAACGCGGAACCCTAATCTGAATTCAACCCTGATAACTTCATTAGGGATGATCGTTCTCACTTCATATTCGCAAGTATAAGGATCATCCAATGTATCAACATGAACGAACCAATAAATATCGGCTCTCTTCGGTTTTTTATTTAATATTGAGTGGATGATTTTGTATTCAATTTCCTTAGGGTTGTCAGCGCTGCTCAAATAAACCAGGTGAGTAGCATATTTGTTAATAGAAGCATCATTGCTGAGTTCTTGCAAAACAGGTAGGTAGTTTTCAAGACGGGCAAATTCTACGTATCGATTCTTGATTTTTCTGGATTTGAACCAAACATACATAACTAGAAAAAGAATTCCACCAACAACCAAGGTTACAAATCCACCATGTGGAAACTTATCTAGGTTCGCTAAAAGAAAACTAAGTTCAATCGTGAGGTAAACCACGAGGTATAGATAAATCCAAATTGGTTTTACCCGATGCAGCACAAGGTAGTTTGCAAACAAGATTGAAGTTGCAATCATGCACAAGGTGATAGCTAATCCATAAGCAGCTTCCATACTACCTGAGTTCCTGAAATAAAGAACGATGGCACAACAACCAATAAACAACAAACCATTGATAGAAGGAATAAAAAGTTGTCCTCTTTCTTCTGACGGATAATTTATTTTGAACCTTGGCCAAAGATTCAGCCTCATAGCTTCACTGATCAAAGTAAACGAGCCACTGATTAATGCCTGACTAGCAATAATAGCAGCTGCTGTTGCTATTATAATTCCAAAGATCAAAAATGAATGAGGCATTACCGCAAAAAATGGGTTTTGGAGCGGCAATGCACCCGGATTTTCAACCAAGAAACCAGCCTCTTTCATCAGCGTGGTATTGGCGAAAAGTTTACCATTTTGCGTAAGCAAGTAAGCACCCTGACCTAAATAATTCAGGATCAAACATACTTTAACACCTATCCAAGAATACCTAATGTTATTTTTTCCACAATGGCCTAAGTCTGAATACAAAGCCTCGGCACCCGTTGTACATAGAAATACGGCACCTAAAAGCCAAAATCCTTTGGGGTAGTTAACCAACAAGTTAACAGCATAGTGTGGGCTAAAAGCTTTGAGTACACTCCAATCAGTTGATAAGTTCATGATACCCAAGACGGCGAGCATACCAAACCAGATGAACATAACAGGCCCAAAAAGTTTTCCTATTGCTGCAGTACCAAACTGCTGCATAAAAAATAAAACAGCTAAAATTCCCAAAACGATGTAAACGATTTGAATTTCTTGAATTTGGGCGAATCTTGGCAGCTGAGTAAGTCCTTCCACAGCAGATGTAACTGAGATAGGCGGAGTAATCATCCCATCCGCAAGAAGAGCAGCTCCACCAATCATGGCTGGCGCAACAAGCCATTTTTTTCTTCTTCGAGCCAAGGTATAAAGAGAAAAAATGCCACCTTCACCTCGGTTATCAGCTCGAAGGGTTAAAATAACATACTTCACTGTTGTCTGCAAGGTGAGTGTCCAGAATATACAGGATATACCACCTAAGATCAACTCCTCGCTAATTACTCTACCGTTTATTATGGCACTGAAAACGTAAAGAGGAGAGGTTCCAATATCTCCATAAATGATCCCTAAGGCTATTAGTAACCCAGCCCCGGTTACCTTGTTCATGTTTTTACTCACTGTAGCAGAAATTAAATTGCCGAAAAATGGCACAACAAAGCTATATGAAAATATTTGTTGTTTTCTAAAAGCATTAAAAAATTAAAATTACCTTAAAAAAAGAATTGGTTTTAGAGAAAAGAGCCCAGATAAAAGAATCTTTGGAAGTGTTCTCTTAATTTTAATGAAGAATAAGAAAAAATGAAAAATACAATCCTCATATTATTGTTGGTTTTAATGCACGGAATGCTATCTGCACAAAAGATTTCCTATTCAGTAATCGACAAAGAAGATATCAGAGACATGAACTTTGAGATTATAGGAAAGGTTGGAGGCAATTACAATGTATACAAAAACTTTAAAAATCGGCATGACATCTGTATATATGACAATGAAATGTTGATGAAGAGCAGAATCAGGATGGATTTTTTGCCAGACAGGGTTGTAAATGTAGAATTTATCTCCTATCCAGACTTTTGCTACATGATTTATCAATATCAAAAAAGGGGGGTGCTTCATTGCAGCATGGTAAAAATCAATGGGGAAGGCAAATTAATGACAGACCCAATTGATTTAGACACAACACAAACAGTGGGACTGGGAGAAAACAAAATTTACAGTGTTATCAACAGTGATGACAAGAAAAAGATTATGATTTTCAAAGTAAAACGCCACCATGAAAGGAATTATGAGATTACATCTCTTTTGTACGACAATCAAATGAGTTTGATTAACAAAAGCGGATTTAATTTACAGACGAATGACAGGGAATGGTCATTTACAGATTTTTTGGTTGACAATGATGGAGATTTTATTTTTGGCAGGTGCGGAAGAACAGGCAGCAGGGAGTATATCAACAAGCTAGATTTGATTTATAAAAAAGCAGATCAAAACAAACCAATTGTCATTACACTTCAGCTAAAAGACAAAACTTTGGATGAAGTAAAACTAAAGTTTGACAACTACAACAAACGCATTGTGGCAACATCATTGTACTATAAGCAGAAGAGGGGAAACATTGATGGTTTGTATTCAATCATTTGGGATAAAAAAAATCAACAGATTTTAAAGGAAACGAGTTTTCAATTTAATGACAGTTTAAGGTTAGATGCAAAAGGAGAAAATGGTTCATTAAAGACAGCATTCAACGACCATTTTATAAGACAGATTATTCCAACTCAGGATGGTGGTTTTGTAATTACCTCTGAATCGTATTTCAGCTCGTCAAAAGCCAATTCATGGAATAGGTTTGATTATTTATATGGAAACAGCATGATGTATCCCTTTGATTTTGGATATTATAGTCCACTTAACCGCATGAGTTATGGTGGTATGTACGATCCATTTAACCGATTCAATCAGAACAATTTAATTAGACATTCGTCAGAGAATATCATGGTTTTTTTCTTTGGATCGGATGGCAAACTTCAATGGAGCAATACCATCAGAAAAACCCAGTATGACGACAATACTGATTCATACATTTCATTTGTGCTATTTAATACTGGCAATGAGCTTCGGTTTTTGTTCAATCAAAAAGAAAAAAGGGAATTGCTCTTAAACAGTGCAACGATTGATGGTGATGGAAAATTAAAAAGGCAACCGACATTAAAAAACCTAAGCAGAGACTATGATTTTCTTCCAAAGTTTGGGAAACAGGTAGGATTGAGACAAATAATTTTACCCTGCATGTACAAGAACTATATTTGCTTTGCAAAATTAGAATTCTGATAACTAAACAGTGATAAGACTTTTCAAGAATAGCCATCCAATAGCCATTATGTTGCTTGTAATCATAGCAGCAATTCCATATTATAGCATCACAACATCAGGTTGGCATGAAACTTTGTTATTAGACAACAAATTGTTTTTGCTTAATTCCCTTGAAATAACTGGAGTTTTTTTTGAAAAACCGATATTTTTAAATCTATTAGCATCAACAGCAATAGTAGTTATTGAATCTTTATTATTCAACAAGATAATCAATGACCAGAAAATTTTCGACCGCCCAGGTTTTTTACCTGCCTTATGTTATGTGTTAATGAGTTCATTGGTTCCACTTCATTATCAATCATACATGCTGAGCATCAATGGGATGCTGCTGCTCTCCATCTTAAATATTCTTTCGGTATATAAAAAAGAAAAAGTTAATAACTCCATCTTAATTGCCTATTTTTTCACAGGAGCAATAACTTGTTTTAGCATCAGCTACCTGCCTTTGTGTATTTGGCTATTCATTTCATTGATTATCATGAGGCCAACATCCCTTCGTGAAATCATGCTGGCCCTTACAGGACTGGTGTTGCCCTTTTATTTTTTAGTTTCCATTTTGTACCTAAGTTCAAACCTTTCACAAACAACTATTTTTCAGCAAATAAAATTTAGAATAACATTCCCTCAGTTAGACATCTTGAGTTGGGTAAAAATCGCTTTTTTTCTTTTGATGCCCCTTATCGGGATATTATTATCAAATAGAATGGTAGGTAAAATGCTCATTCAAGGTCGAAAAACATATACAGTGATGTTCATTTTATTTATTTGTGCAGTCTTAATTAATTTTATCTCTTTGGTCAACTTCCCATTTACACTTTATCTTTTGGTTATTCCAAACGGTTTCTTGATAACACCGCTATTTCTTTCAAGCAAAAAAATATTTTGGCCAAATCTGCTTCTAATGCTGTTAATATTCCTGTGTTTCTTGGGTTAAAGTGGTGTTTGACCCAATCACATTGAAAGAAAGGTTATAAATTTGCATCAAACAGAACAAACATGAAATTTGGCGTTGTGGTTTTCCCTGGATCGAATTGTGACCAGGATATGATTGGAGCTTTAAGGGATGATCTAGGACAAGAGGTTGTAGCGTTATGGCATAAAGACAATGATTTATCTGCTTTTACAACAGATGATTGTATTATTTTACCAGGAGGATTTTCTTTTGGTGATTACTTACGTTGTGGTGCAATTGCTCGCTTCAGCCCAATGATGTAAGAAACCATTGAATTTGCCAAACGTGGCGGCAAAGTGCTTGGAGTATGCAACGGGTTTCAGATTTTATGTGAATCCGGTTTATTGCCAGGTGTGCTGTTGAAGAATGAAAACCAACAATTTATTTGTAAAAATGTGTTCATCATCGGAAATGAACATCAACCTCTTATGATACCAATCGCCCATGGAGAGGGCCGCTATTATGCCGATGAAAGCACGTTGCTTGAATTAAAAAATAACAATCAGATTATTTATCGATATTGCGACAGCGAGGGCAATGTTACAAAGGAGTCCAATCCAAATGGTGCTGCTGAAAATATTGCTGGGATTTGTAATAAAGAAAGAAATGTTTTTGGCATGATGCCACATCCAGAAAGGGCATGTGCGGAAAAGCTGCATAACACTGATGGAAGGGTTGTATTTCAAACACTATTTCTGAATGCCGTGAATGAGCTCATAAACGCTTAAATTAATTTTTTATGTTAAAAAATATTGTCTTTGCATTTATGTTGATGATGGGTTTATCAATATCGTCAACTGCTCAGGTAGGCTCTGGAAAACAAGTTAGTTGGGCATCCTCAGCGAAAAAAATGGGCGATAAAATGTATGAAGTTCGCATCACTGCAACCATTGCAGGCAACTACCACATGTATGCTCAAGTTGCTGGCGTTGAAGGCCCGTTACCTACAACTTTTAGTTTTATACCAAATCCATTGTTGACTTTATCAGGAAAGGTTCTTGAGCAAGGAAAAAAAATTACAAAAAGGGAAGATGCTTGGGATGGCAATGTAAATTATTATGAAAAAACTGCCACTTTTATCCAAATTGTGCGGGTAAATACTAAAGCCAAAACTAATTTGAATGGAAAGGTTGAGTTTATGGTTTGTAACGATGAACTTTGTCTTCCTCCATCTGAATTTACATTTAAAATACCGATTGGCGGATAACCCTTAAAGAAATTACATGCTTAAATACCCGGTCTTCATTCTTTTTCTTTTGCTTTCTTTTTTTGCAAAAGCACAAGACCAAGGTTCCATTGAATGGAAAGGATCTTCAAAAAAAATAGCTGAAAAAAAATACAGGCTGATTTTTGAAACTTCGAATGCGGATAACTGGGAAATTTATTCTCCTAAAACCTATTTTGACGGAATACCAGCTGTTGCTTTAATCGTTTCAGACTCATCCATCATCATCACAGATTCACTTGATGCAGTAGGAAAATCAACCATCATAGAAAGCTTGATTTTTGAAAATCAAAAATTTGAAGTCTATAAATCAACTGTTCAGTTTGAAGCAACCATTGAGTTTACTGGCAATGTTCCGGCTACATTTAGGCCAACGTTAACCTTTACTTATGGCAAAGGGGATTCTTTTTTTCCGGGAGAAAATGCCAATTTAGACATCCTGATAGAGGGTGGAAAAAACAACAATGCAAAGATTTTAATTGCAGGTCTTGACTTGTCAAAACCAATCAAGGATTGCGGGAATGGAACAACAGAAGAGAAAAGCAGCCTCTGGGGAATTTTTCTGTTGGGCTTATTGGGAGGCTTTGTTGCCTTGCTTACGCCATGTGTATTTCCAATGATACCCCTCACCGTTTCCTTTTTTACAAAACATGCCAGCCACAAGGGTTCAGGCAAGAGACTTGCGATTCTTTATGGATTTTTTATTTTCTCAATATATACAGCCTTTAGCATCCCATTTCATCTTATTGGAAATGTTAGTCCAACCATCTACAACGACATCGCCACAAATATTTACCTGAACATTGCCTTCTTCGCAATATTCATATTTTTTGCCATTTCATTTTTTGGATACTACGAAATAACGTTACCAGGAGGATTGGCTAATTCGGCCAACTCGAAGCAAGGCTCAGGATTAGCAGGTGTTTTTTTCATGGCGTTAACACTGGCCATTGTCTCTTTTTCTTGTACAGGTCCAATCCTAGGTACTCTTTTGGTAGGAACGGCAACAGAAGGAGCCTGGCCATTAACGGCGGGACTGGCAGGATTTGGCGTAGCGTTAGGACTTCCATTTGCGCTATTTGCGCTATTCCCACACTGGCTTAATTCATTGCCGAAAAGTGGAGGCTGGCTCAACACTGTAAAAGTTGTGTTGGGATTTATAGAATTGGCCTTAGCGCTTAAATTCTTGTCGAATGCCGACTTAGTAGCTAATTGGTCGCTGGTTAAAAGAGAAATCTTCTTTGGAATATGGATACTCATTTTCATAGCCTTGTTCTTATACTTGATGGGGTGGTTAAGGTTTCCGCACGATACTAAAGGTGAAAAAATCAAACCCTTTAGAAAACTTTTTGCGTTGGTTGTGTTGGCATTTACAATTTATCTAATGCCAGGAATTACGAATACAAAGTGGGCGAACTTGAGTTTGGTGAGTGGATTTCCACCACCAGTGTGTTACAGCATTTATAAAAACCCAATTAATTGTGAAGAACCCTTGAAAGATTATGATGAAGCATTGAAACTAGCCAAACAATTAAATAAACCCATTATGATCGACTTTACGGGTTGGGCTTGTGTGAATTGTAGAAAAATGGAAGAAAATGTTTGGACGAAAGCAGAAGTTAGTTCACTCATGGAAAAGTATATTTTGGTTTCTTTGTATGTTGACGATAAGCGGGTTCTTCCTGCAGACCAACAGCAAGGATATACAACTAAGTCTGGCAGCAAGGTAAACATAGTTACGGTAGGTGATAAATGGGGTTTATTTCAAACAGAAAACTTTAATGCAAGCTCTCAGCCTTGGTATGTACTAATATCTCCAGACGAAAAACTACTTACTTCCCCAGTTGGTTACACTCCAAATGCCGCAGAATATGCTGCATGGTTACAATGTGGACTTGATGCGTTTGGATTGATAAAATAAAAAAAGGGGACCAACTTTGTCCCCCAAACTAACTATGGATGAGAAAAGGAATCGCTTATAATGCAACTTGATGTTCTTCCATCATCTTGCGGAGGTTTATCAACCCGTAACGCATCCTACCCAAAGCTGTGTTGATACTACAATTTGTTTTCTCCGCAATCTCTTTAAAGCTAAGGTTTGCAAAATGCCTCATTACAATAACTTCCCTCTGATCTTCTGGTAGCATGTCAAGCATTTGACGAACACGGGCATGGCTTTGAGATTTCATAATTCTACCATCAACTCCCTCTTCTGAAAGATTCAATGTTTCAAAAATGTCGAAATCTTCGTTGTTATTTTGAACAAGTGGAGAACGCTTTACTTTTCTAAAATGGTCCACACAAAGGTTGTGTGCAATTCTTAAAGCCCATGGCAAGAATTTACCTTCATCGGTATAATTTCCAGAACGGAATGTGTCAATAACTCTGATAAAAACGTCTTGAAAAATGTCTTCTGCAAGACTCTTATCTTTGACAAGAAGAACTATTGAAGTAAAAATTCTGTCTTTGTGTCGGTTAACCAATTCTTCGAGTGCTTCGGAATTTCCGTTAACAAAAAGTTGAATTAATTGTTGGTCAGTTAGGTTGATAATGGATCTCATAAAAATGGTTTTTGTTTGGATATGATTGGACTCAAGCCGAAAAAAAATAAACTATGTGTATCACTAACTCATTTGTTTTTCGCTTTCGTTATTCAAAATTAGAATAATTGTATGCTCTTCAAAGTTTTATAGAATTTATTTAAGAGAAATCAGTATTTTTTTGTACGACCCTTAAGCGTATAAATGTCAAACTAATTTTAATTACAAATTTTAACATAGTAAAACTACTCGGTGATTCATTAAAACATTCACATTATATTTGTAAAACATTATGTCAAAAGCCGCACCAGTAAAGGAAAAGAAGGAATCAGAAAAAAATGCCATCAAAAAAGACTCCATTTTTATTCAAGGAGCAAGGATGCATAATCTACGAAATGTGTACGTAGAAATACCTAGGAATTCCCTTACTGTGGTCACGGGAGTTTCCGGTTCTGGAAAGTCTTCTTTAACAATAGATACCCTGTTTGCAGAAGGCCAAAGACGTTATGCAGAGAGTTTAAGTGCCTATGCGCGTCAGTTTTTAATGCGGATGGATAAACCTGATGTTGATCATATATCAGGTTTATGCCCTGCGGTTGCCATCGAACAAAAAGTAAATGCTACCTCGCCGAGGTCTACGGTAGGCAGCATGACAGAAATATATGATTACCTGAGATTGTTATATGCACGTGTAGGCACAACCATTTCACCTGTTTCAGGAAAGGAAGTAAAGAAAGATGATACCACCGATATTTTAAAAACCATTTGTGCCTTTAAAGCAGGTGATAAAATATTTCTCATCACACCATTTGCCGTTTCAAAAAACAGGAAGCTAACAGAAGAACTCTCATTATTATTGCAGAAAGGTTTTTCCAGGTTATATGCAAGCGATAAAAATCAAATTCTACAGATAGAAGATTTACTAGAGGATACTAAATGGAAACCCAATGCTTCAACTTACTTATTAATAGATAGATTTGTAGTAAAAGATTTTGATGAAGATGAAGAAAACAGAATGCTAGATTCTTTATCACTCGCTTTCTATGAAGGAGAAGGTTCTTTGTACCTGAAAAGAAATGACGAAGACCCTATACGCTATTCAAATAAATTCGAAATGGATGGCATCCGTTTTGAAGAACCCGTTCCAAATCTATTTTCTTTCAATAATCCTTATGGCGCTTGTCCAACTTGTGAAGGCTACTCTCAAGTTTTGGGAATAGATGCAGACTTGGTAGTTCCAGACAAACGCCTGAGTGTCTTTGATGGTGCCATCGCCCCGTGGAAGGGAGAAAAGATGGTTTGGTGGAAAGATCAATTCGTTAAAGGTGCAAAACATTTCGATTTTCCAGTACACAGACCATATAATGAACTCACATCAGAACAAAAAATCATTTTGTGGAAGGGAAATAAACATGCCCAAGGTATCAATGCTTTTTTCAAAGAAGTGGAAGAGAATCTTTACAAAGTTCAGTTTCGTGTAATGCTGTCTAGATACCGAGGAAGAACTGTTTGTGCAACTTGTGATGGTTATCGACTAAGGCAAGAAGCGTTATACGTCAAAATCAATGGACTTCATATAGGTGAATTATGCAGGATGCCGATCAGAGATTTAGCCACTTGGTTTGAAAAACTAAAACTCAATTCACACAAAACCGCGATTGCAAAAAGAATTTTGTTGGAATTGAGCCAACGGATAGATACAATGTTGAATGTTGGGTTGGGTTATCTTACAATGGAGCGGGTGGCCAATACCCTCAGCGGAGGAGAAAGCCAACGCATTCAACTAACAAGATGCCTCGGAAGCAACCTAACAAACTCCCTCTACATTTTGGATGAGCCTTCCATTGGCCTCCACAGCAGGGATACTGAAAGGCTGATCAAAGTATTGAAAAACCTGCGTGACTTAGGCAATACGGTTGTTGTAGTTGAGCATGATGAGTTGATGATGCGCGAGGCCGATCACATCATTGATATGGGTCCATTTGCCAGTCACCTCGGCGGAGAAGTTGTTGCGGCAGGAAACTATGATGAAATCATCAGCACGCCAAGAAGTTTAACAGGGGCCTACCTCCGTGGGGATGAAAAAATTGAAATCCCAAAGCAAATCAGAACTTGGCAAAATTCAATAAGTATCATAGGTGCCACTGAAAATAATTTGCAAAACATAGATGTTGAGTTTCCATTGGGAATATTAACGGTAATCAGTGGGGTCAGTGGAAGTGGGAAAACAACGTTGGTTAAGAAAATTCTATTCCCCGCAATAGAGAAAAACATCACAGGCATATCTGATAAACCAGGTGCTCACAAAAGCATTTCGGGCAACATTGAATTGATCAAGCAAATCGAAATGATTGACCAAAACCCAATTGGAAAATCATCGCGCAGCAATCCTGTTACGTATATTAAAGCCTGGGATGCAGTGAGAGAACTGTTTTCTTCACAACCACTCAGTAAAATAAGGGGCTACCTACCAAAACATTTTTCTTTCAATGTTGATGGAGGAAGATGCGATGCATGCAAAGGAGAAGGTGAACAAACGGTAGAAATGCAATTCCTAGCAGATGTTCATCTTACCTGTGAAAGTTGCGGCGGCAAAAAATTCAAAGAAGAAGTATTAGAAGTTAAATACAATTCAAAAAACATTTTTGAGATTTTGGAATTGAGTGTGGATGAAGCGATTGAGTTTTTTAGTGATGAAAAAGATATCTCCACCAAGCTAAAGCCATTAAGTGATGTAGGATTGGGATACATTAAATTAGGACAATCCAGCAATACTTTATCTGGCGGAGAAGCGCAGCGTGTTAAATTAGCAAGCTTTCTAGGAAAAGGAAAAGGCCAAGGTCAAGCAGGAAAAATCATGTTCATTTTCGATGAACCTACAACAGGATTGCATTTCCATGATATCAAAAAATTATTGGCATCCTTCAATGCCTTAATAGATCAAGGACATACAATCATAGTAATAGAACACAATATTGATGTAATTAAATCGGCAGATTGGGTAATTGAACTTGGACCAGAAGCGGGGGATGAAGGCGGACAACTTGTTTATGCAGGCAAACCAGATAAGCTAAAGAAATGCAAAGAAAGTAGAACTGCACCGTTTTTGAAATAATTTTACAAGCAATAATATCAATTCAATCATAAAAAATGTTTTTTTTCAGTAACTTAACACATTGCTTAAACATGAAATAAATTATTTATGAATAATTCAAGAAGACAATTCATTAAAAACACAACATTTGCAGCATTGGGTACTACCCTTTTGCAACAAAATCTTTTTGCCCAGGCTAAAAAAGGAGAACTCACAGGGATTCAGCTCTATTCTATCAGAAGTGAAATGAAGGCAGACCCATTGGGAACGTTGAAACAACTATCCGCCATGGGGTACAAGCATGTTGAACATGCGAATTATATCAATAGAAAATTCTACGGTTGGACTGCCAAAGAATTTAAAACTGTATTGGATGATTTAGGCATGAAAATGCCTAGTGGACATACTGTAATGTCAACCCAACACTGGGATGCGAAAAACAATGACTTCACCGATTCTTGGAAATACACTGTAGAAGACGCAGCAGCCATGGGTCAGATGTTTGTGATAAGTCCATCAATGGAGCAAAAAACAAGAACCGACATCAATGAGCTAAAGTCATTCATGAATGTCTTTAACAAATCTGGCGAACTTTGTCAAAAGTTTGGCATGAAATTCGGTTACCACAACCATGATTTCGAGTTTAGTGAATCTCTTGCTGGAAGAACTTTATTCGACATCATCTTAACAGAAACAGATCCAAAGTTGGTGATGCAACAATTAGACATCGGAAATATGATTAACGGAGGTGCAAAGGCCTTGGATATCATGAAAAAATATCCAGGTAGGTTTGAGTCGATGCATGTAAAAGATGAGATTACAGCTTCATCTGGTCACGATAAATTCGAATCAACCATTCTTGGCAAGGGAATTATTCCAGTAAAAGAAGTAGTTGACCTAGGCAGGAAATGGGGAACCAAACATTTCATCATTGAACAAGAATCATATCAAGGCAAACAACCGATTGATTGCGCCAAAGAGGATTTGGAAATCATGAAAAAATGGGGATATTAAATTATTAATATTACGCGAAAACATTAAAGCCGGACCCAAAAGTTCGGCTTTAATGTTTTTTAATAGATTGGATTGAAAACAATCAATTTCAGCATATATCCGCTATAAATAATTTTATATTTAACAGCGATATACCATGACATTCACATCTAGAAAAAAATCGATCCTAAAAAAAATAAATAAAGTAATTGGCCCCGGATTGATTACTGGGGCTAGTGATGATGACCCTTCGGGGATAGCAACCTATTCACAGGCAGGTGCGCTATTTGGACTTAATACTTTGTGGACAGCAGTACTCACTTTCCCTTTAATGGCGGCATTGCAAGAGATGTGTGCGAGGATTGGATTGGTTACCAACAAAGGATTGATTGGAACCATAAAAGCTTTCTACCCAAAATGGCTAGTAACTACCATAGTGTTGATTAGTTTTACTGCGATTGTTTTAAATATAGGGGCTGATTTAGCAGGCATGGGAGCCGTAGCCAATATGTTGATTCCGGCTATTCCATCAAGTGTTTTCAGCACATTCATCGGGGTGTTTTTATCGTATTATATTGTAGTGCTCCCCTATTCAAAAATCGCTTTTTACCTAAAGTGGTTTTGTCTATCGCTTCTGTGTTACATCCTTGTTCCATTTTTAACAAAACAAGATTGGGTGTTGGTATTGAAATCTACGCTGATGCCAACCGTAACATGGAGCAGGGAATATATGCTGATTGTAATTGGGATATTAGGAACAACCATTTCTCCTTATTTATTTTTTTGGCAAACTTCAATGGAAGTAGAAGAAGTTCTAGAAAAAAAGTTGGTGGTTGACAAAAGAATTATCCAGGTTATGCAAGTTGATATCAAGACTGGTATTTTTTTCTCAAACCTTGTTTTCTTTTTCATCATACTTTCTACGGGTAATGTATTGCATGAGGCGGGGATAACAGAAATTCAAACGGTAGATCAAGCAGCCTTAGCCTTGAAACCGTTGGCGGGCAAATTAACATACCTGCTATTTGCTGTAGGCGTTTTAGGGGCCGGTATGCTGGCGATTCCTGTGTTGGCAGGATCAGTATCGTACATGGTCAGTGAAGCTTTAAACTGGGAGGAGGGATTGAATAAAAAATTTCATGAGGCTAAAGGATTTTATTTTATCATGATTCTTTCGATTGTGATTGCGATGGGTATTAATTTTATTGGCATTTCACCAGTAAAGGCGTTGGTGTTAACTGCGGTAATTTATGGATTAACAGCACCTCTCATAATTTTCGTCATCTTATTAGTCAGTAACAACAAGAAAATAATGGGAGACTACACCAACAAAAAATGGTCGAATTTTTTTGGAATTACGGCACTGTTGTTAATGCTCACAGCGATTGTTGTTTTAGTCACCATTTGATGAATCCCTTCACTAGTGCGCACCCATCCACAACGCACCACCAATGCTGCTTCTTGATGCGCCTGTTACTGATGCCATTACGGTTTCTTCTTCCCTCCACCTTAAAACGCCGAGTAATGCCATCACCAAAGCTTCTTTGTATGCAACAATTTTATTCTCCGGAACTTCAACATGAATAGAGAGCATTGATAAATGATATTCAATTCTTGATACGAGGTATTGGTTGAAAGCACCGCCACCAGTGATAAGCATCTTATCTTCTATTGGGGCAAGATGTTCTTTTTGATGAATCATCCCCACAGCAGCAGCAATTTTAACAGCAATATGTTCCACAAATGTAGATAAGGCATCTTCTGTTGAAAGGCCATGAGATTGGATGATTGGGAAAACAAGTTCCGTTCCAAATTCATTATCGAGCGATTTTGGATAGCCTAAACCATAATACGAAAGTGCATTCAGTTCATTCAATAAATTTTCATTAACCTGACCTGATGCTGCCATTGAGCCATTTTCATCGAATGCTTTTTCATTCAAAAGGCTTAGCATATTTAAAACCCGATTAGCTGAACAAATGTCAAATGCAATATGGGTGTCTGCACTATGAAATGAAATATTGGCAATGCCCCCAATATTTAAAAAGTATCGATATCCTTCAAACAATAATTTTTCACCCATCGGAACAATTGGAGCACCTTGTCCGCCCAAAGCCACATCCATAGCCCTTAAATCAGACACTACAGGCAGCCCTGTAACCGCAGCAATAGCAGCACCATCTCCCAATTGAGCACTAAAAATACGCGGCACATGAAATGAGGTGTGGCCGTGAGAAACAATTAATGCAACTTTATAATCAAGCTGATTTTCTTTGATAAATTGTTTTACGGCATTGCCTAAAAAATGTCCATACTCGCTGTGAAGCCTACGATAATCCCTACCTTTGAGACCAACAGCATTTTTTAGTTGTAAGGCTAATTTTTCATTATATGAAATGCAGTCTGCGCACACAACATTGAATTGCCATTTGCCTGCGGTTTCTTCGAATTCCACGAAAGCAATATCTAGTCCGTCTAAAGAGCTCCCACTCATTAATCCAATTACGCGATAAATCATTTTATTAGTATTAACAATGTTTTAAGTGTGAAATATTTGAGCCTTTCATAGGAATTAAAAGCCAAAGGGTTTAGTTTTGTTTTATTCTATTTCAAAATTAAGCATTGTATGGTCAAAAATCTAAGTGAACATCATTCTTTGGTCAGTAATTGGATCACTGAGTTGAGAGATACTTCATTACAAGGAGATAGAATGAGGTTTAGGAGAAACATTGAACGCATAGGAGAAGTAGCAGCTTATGAAATTAGCAAAGGGTTGGCATTTGAGGAGAAAGACACTACAACACCCTTGGGCATTGCAAAACAAAAGGTACTTCAGCAGCAACCTGTTTTAGCAACGATACTGAGAGCAGGAATGCCCTTGCACCAAGGGATGTTAAATTATTTTGACAAAGCAGACAATGCTTTTATTGCAGCTTATCGAAAACACCGCCATGATGGAAGTTTTGAAATAAACTTAGAATACATTGCTTGTCCACCATTAGAAGAAAAAACTGTAATACTTTGCGACCCAATGTTAGCTACTGGCGCGTCTTTGGTAAAAACAATTGAATTTTTAAAAAGGGAAGGACAATTTAAAGAAATGCATGTCGTTACAGTTATTGCTTGTACTGAAGGGATTGATTTTTTAAGAAGGCATGAACCAACTGTAAAAATTTGGTGTGGTGCCATCGACGAAGAGCTTACGGCAAAGGGTTATATTGTACCAGGATTAGGGGATGCGGGCGATCTTGCATTTGGAGAAAAATCACAATCATAATTACATTTCTTGCAAAAAAAAATTCACATTCTTTTTAAAACCATACTTTTTGCAGTGATGCTGCAAACAACAAGTTTGTATGCGCAAGACCCCCATTTTTCACAATTTTTTGTATCCCCTTTAACTTTGAATCCTGCTTATACAGGCAAGTTCAACGGCACCTATCGTTTTTCTGGAAATTATCGAAAACAATGGCCAACCGTAAACAATGCCTTTACAACATCAACGGCATCATACGATTTTTCTATTTTAAACAATACGTTACCTGTAAACGATACTTGGGGATTGGGGGTGCTGGCTGTTAATGACCAAAGTGGAAATAAAATCTTGAACAACAGCTTTTACAGTCTTTCAACAGCTTATTCCAAAGCACTTGATGAAGATGGCAAACACCAAATCACCATAGGCTTTCAGGGCACATTTGCCAGCAAAAAATTAGATGTTAGGAGGGCAGATTTTGAAGATGAACTCACTTCACTTGGATTTACGGGAGTAACTTCAGAGATTTTTGGGAACAACCCTTTTTCCATAAACTATTTTGATTTTAATACCGGAGTGATGTACGCATTAAGCACCGATGGAGAAAACAGTTTTTACCTTGGAGGCTCTGTGTACCATGTAAACAGGCCATCAGAATCATTCCTTGGAGGCAATTACTTGCTCAATTCAAGGGCTACTGTTCATGGTGGTGCATTTCTACCAGTAGGACAGTACAAAGCCATTCATGCTAGCTTCATTCATCAAAAACAAGCAGCTGCCAAAGAAACAATGTTAGGAGCAACTATGTCTTTTAACATGAACTATGATGAAGTGAACCCACTTGAGCTTTATGTTGGCGGATGGTATAGATTGGGGGATGCATTGATTCCTTATATGGGCTTGGAGATCAATGGATTTCGATTTGGATTTTCTTATGACATCAACACGTCAAGTTTAAAACAGGCAACGATATACAAGGGAGGAACAGAATTTTCCATAATCTATGTAGGTAAATTCAAGGATCCTTTCAAGAAAAAAATAAATTGTCCGAAGTATTGATCTTTCTTATTTGAACAATACCATGGCTAAAGGAACAACAAAATAGGTGAACAGTACTATCAATACTATGCTTATGATGTTCATTACAAAACCTATTTTAATCATTTGTTTTAGTTTGATGTGACCGCTTGAAAATACAATCGCGTTAGGTGGGGTTCCCATCGGCATCATCGAAGCGCAGCTAGCAGCTAATGTCATTGGAATACCCAACAGAAAAGGGTTAACATCAATAGCTTCAGCAATGCCTGTAACAACGGGTGCAAAAACAATAACTTGGGCTACGTTGCTCATTACTTCACTGATAAAAATTGACAATACAGTAATAACAACAATCAACAACAGGATTGATGTTCCTGAAAAGCCTGACAACCACAGTCCTAACTTGTTGATTAATCCAACTTTTTCAAGAGCTCCTGCTAAAGCAATGCCACCTCCAAATAAAAGCAAGATCCCCCATGCCATTTTAGATGTATCGGGCCAAACCAAGATTTTTTCTTGTGAATTTTTCACAGAGCCAGCAGGCAGCGTGAACATCAACAAGCCTCCAAAAATGGCTATCATGTTGTCGTCTAGTTTTACAAATCCAGTTTTATTGATAATATCCCTGAATATCCACAAAAAAGCAGTTGTTAAAAAAACAAACAAAACCCTCTTCTCTGGAACGCTCATTGGTCCAAGTTGATCAAGTTCAGTTTTAATAAGCGTTTGCATCTCGAAATTAGGTGCAATATGATTGGGATACAATTTAGTAAGCACGAGGTACAAGGAATACAAAAGCAAAATTGAAATAGGTGTACAAACGATCATCCAACTTGAAAAAGAGAGGTCATACCCGTATCTCTTGCTCATAAATGAAGCATAGGCAACATTTGGGGGTGTGCCAATAATGGTGGCAATACCGCCGAAATTAGAAGCATAGGCTATTGAAAGCATGATACAAAGTGCAAAATTTTTAGACTGCTTTTCTGAAATGCTTTTACCGCCAACAACTGAAATAACAGAAGCCGCGATGGGATACATCATCATCGTGGTAGCAGTATTGCTCAACCACATGCTGATAAAGCCAGTGGCAATGATGAAGCCCAATATAATTTTAT
>Ga0164295_10000807_pt1 | contig 25989 bp, 18 predicted proteins | sample GEODES006metaG_FD_111798 | JGI IMG/M metagenome (GOLD analysis project Ga0164295, IMG submission 111798) | Oligotrophic lake water microbial communities from Sparkling Lake, Wisconsin, USA - GEODES006 metaG | ecosystem: Environmental > Aquatic > Freshwater > Lake | place: USA: Sparkling Lake... | reverse complement strand
CGTCTATGCTCAAGGGGTAGTGGCGACGATTCGCTCGAAGTGACCGGCCGCGATTTGGCCCATAATCAAACCATCGCGGCCTCGTAGCTCAGGGGATAGAGCGCCTCCGTCCTAAGGAGGGCGCCGGGGGTTCGAGTCCCTCCGGGGCCGCCACAATTTTGAACCTGAACGAGTGGATTTTCTGCCTCCATTCGGTGAATGTCTCCATCCGGTCTCTCCTAGGTCTCTCAAACAAAGTTAGGAGACCTTTCAAACCACGATCACTCTCATTCGGGTTCAAAATCGACACCTAACGCTCTACAGGCCACAGTGGGCGTCTACGGAAACTGGACGCTGGCGGTAAAGTCTCCCAAGCGTTCAATCGTCTCGAATGTCCACGTGTTTACCCGTGCTATTTCTTGACAAATGCGGAGTCCAAGGCCATTTCCTGCGAGTCGGGAATTCGAGGTTGATGGATTCGAAAAGCGCAATTCTGAACCAGCCCCGTTGTACGTTGCTCCAATCAGAACGAGTGACCCGGGTGGGGAGTGTTTCACGGAGTTTTCAAGCAGGTTGCGCAGGAAGAGCTGTAAATGCTCCCGTGGGGCACGCACCCGAATATCATCGCTGACCTGTACATCGAGAGAAATTGACCTCAATTCCATCAGCGGCCGTAAATCCACTTGAATCTCCGTGATCATCGGACGGATCTGAAGCGATTCCTTCAACGACTCATCAAATGACCTCGATAAGCCTTGGAGGGTTAGCACGGCCTCGCTGAGATTTTTGAGCCGATACACTTGCCGTTGAACCTCTAGCAGGGTGGTCTCCAACTCTTCCTTGGTCTGGTCCCGGCTGAGGGTGAGGTCGAGTTTCAGGAGCAGCGAATGGATCGGTGTTCGCAACTCGTGAGAGAGCGTTGCATAGCTTTTAATTCTCTCTTCGCTTTCCGTCCTGACCTCTAGAACAAGCTTATTGAGGGTTTCGACCAGTTCCACTACCTCGCGATCCGATGATGGTGGTGCAATTGTAAGGCGTGAGTCGCTCTTAGCTTCGGCGACTCTTTTCACAAGTTTAGGTATCGGTTTGAGAGTAGCTCCTACAAGGAACCAGGCGCCAGTTCCGTAGACTAACAATCCGCCCCCGGTGATCGCGAAAGCGAGTAGTTTCAGATTACTAGATGCCTGCTTCTCGGGCATGACATAGAATAAAATCCCCTCGTCCAGAACTTGTTGCTGAGTGCCTTTCTTTTCACTCCCAGGGGAACGGGTAGGGGATTCCCAAAGCACCCTTCCGGTCCGATCTACGAGAGTTGCTCCCGCTCCAAGTGAGTCGAGTCCACTTAGGTCATACAGTTCTCCGATTCGGGAGCGCGGGTTTGTGCCCTGCAAGTCCCTTGCCAGCCGGTTGAAAGCCCGCTTTGCTACCGCCTTCCGCTCTTGTAAATTACTTTGCTCAGATGCAAACAGCAGGCCCATTACCGATGCTATCAAGAACGGAATTCCCAAGATTAAGACAAGCAAAGTCATCTTTGCGCGAAGAGACCTCATTGGTTCCCCGAAACCTGCTGAATTCGATAGCCAACTCCACGATCCGTAACAATGAGCTTGCCGCCTACTCCAAGCTTCTTTCGTAGCCCGCTCATATAGACGTCAATCACCTTGTCATCATAAAAATCCTGCTTCCAAACTTTCTGCATGATGCTTGCTCGCGAGATGGTTCGTCCGCTGCCAAGCATCAGGTGTTCAAGCAAGGCAAACTCAGTCGGTGAGAGTTCCACCGGTTTCTCGTTGATCAGAACGGTTCTTCCAATTTGGTCTAGGGTGATGGAACCTACGGTCAAGGTTGTGATTGGAACAGCACTTCGGCGGAGGTTAGCCCTAATTCGGGCAAGTAGCTCTGCAATTTCAAATGGCTTAGCAAGATAGTCGTCTGCACCCGCATCAAGACCAGCGACTTTGTGTTCAAGCTCTACCCGGGCGGTGAGAAAGATGATTGGAGTGTTGTTACCGGTAGCGCGAATATGCTGGCATATCGATAGGCCGCCCACCCCCGGAAGAAGGACATCCAGAAGGATGAGATTATAGGACCTTGACGTTGCGAGAGTTAGCCCCTGATGTCCGGTCGTCGCCGTTTCCACTTCGAAACCGTCTGCTTCAAGAGCTGCGGCAACCGACTGGCAAACGCTCGCCTCATCCTCCACAACGAGAATCCTCACCCAAATATGTTGACGGATCGCTTGACGCGCAGTTCGCTTGGTTAGAGTTTTCTAACCTTTCCGAACTCAGTGCCCGATCATCCGTCCTCATCCTGTGATGGAGAAACTAAGTCTTTTGGGCCTTGCCCTGCTGCTCACGTGCGGAATCTATGTTCAGTCAGCCGCGCAACAAGGCAAGTCAGGGCAACGAGGGGGACAGAACTCTGGACGTACCCGGGAGTACCCGTTGCCATCGAGGGCCTGGTCGGAAGGGTCGATTCTCCAAGGTAATGTCTCCGCCACGTCGGTAGAACTTGCGATCCACTTCAAGAGCGACGCTGAAGTGACGCTTGAGTACGGGACGGCGAGCAGCCAATTCGGCCTCAAATCGCACAGTTTGAATCTCAAGGCGGGCATCCCACTCCAAACAAAACTCACCGGGCTCACACCGGGCACAACCTACTCCTACCGACTCAGTTTCAAGAAATCGGGGCAAAGCGCAGTGGAAGTGAGTCCTACCTATCGGATTCAAACTCAGCGGAAACCGGGGGAGGAGTTCATGTTCTTTGTCCAAGGAGACTCCCACCCTGAGCGAATGGGAAAAATGAATGTCCCGTCTCTTTACGAGCGCACACTTCTGACGGCAGAGGCTCAGAAGCCAGACCTTTTCATTTGCCTGGGGGACGACTTTAGCGTCGATACCCTTCGCGAACGCACCAGGCAAACAGTTGAAGGGGTTTACGCCAAACAGGTTCCTTATCTAGGATTGGTAGGGCACTCCTCTGCAATTTACTTGGTTAACGGGAACCATGAGCAAGCCTCAAAGGCGAATCTTGACGGGAGTCCGAACAGTCTGGGTGTTTGGGCTCAGAACGCTCGAAACCGCAACTTCGCGCAACCCGCGCCCGATGGCTTCTACACTGGCAACGTCGAGCCGATAGAGCACATTGGATTGCTACGAAACTACTTTGCCTGGACTTGGGGCGATGCCTTGTTTGTCACCATCGACCCCTATTGGCATTCGGCAACGGCAGTGGATAACTCTGCCGGAAAGGGGCCAAAGGACGAAGGCGGCGGGAAGCGTAACCGAAATCTTTGGGATATCACGCTTGGTGACGCTCAATATAAGTGGCTGAACAAGACTCTGCTGGAAAGTAAGGCGAAATACAAGTTCGTCTTCGCGCACCACGTGAACGGAACTGGCCGCGGCGCAATCGAGAATGCGACCTTGTTCGAGTGGGGCGGTAAAGACCCTCGCGGCGGTGACCTCTTCAAAACCAAACGACCGGGCTGGGAGTTACCTATCCATCAGCTCTTTGTCAAAGCCGGAGTGAGCATCTTTTTCCAGGGCCACGACCATATCTACTGCAAGCAAGAACTAGATGGCGTGATCTATCAATCTTGCCCGTGCCCCGCGGATCCGACCAATAGCCTCATCAATGGCGACGCTTACAAGAGCGGCGAAAAGGTTCCGGGTGCTGGACTGGTTCGAGTAACAGTGGGCCCTACGCAGACCAAAGTGGACTACGTCCGAGCCTATGAGCCTTCATCAGAAGTTGATGGTCGCAAGCACGGCGAGATAGCCCATACATACAGCGTAAAGCCCAAAGGAGCATCGAAGTGATCAAGATGAACTCATTTTCAGCATTGGCGACCGCTCTGTTTGTCGGCTCGGGGGTTGCAGGGGCGTTCCATGCCCAAAATACAAAATCCAGGGTAGCAGAGATCGCGAAACCCTTCGCCAAGTTCGCGCCCGGGGTGGAAACTCGGGCTGACGAGAAGAACTTTTACGTCGAATCGAACGGACTCCCCGATCACGAAATGATGACCGGGATTACCGCATGGCAACAACAAGTTCCTCTCCCTCAGACTTACGCCGGAGCGAACGCGTGGCAGTTCCCCCTCTTTCCGATCCCTGCAAAGGAGCCTATGAGCGCAAAGACCAACTTCTTCCGGGGAGCAATCGCAATTGCGGCCAACGGCGTACCGATCTTCAACCCAATCAAGAATGACGGGCGGACCGACACACTCCTTGCGGGCGAGCTCGATAAATGGGGCGGCCATAGCGGTCGCGGAGACGACTACCACTATCACATCGCGCCCCTGGTGTTACAGGAAAAGTTGGGGAAAGATCTTCCGGTTGCTTATGCATTAGATGGTTATGCGATTTATGGACTCACGGAGCCGGACGGAACAGTTCCGAAAGACCTCGACAGCTTTAACGGACATGCGACGACAAAACTCGGTTACCACTACCATGCAACCCAAACTTATCCTTATCTCAATGGCGGCTTCCACGGCGAAGTCGTCGAAAAGGGAGGGCAGGTTGATCCTCAACCTCGAGCATGGAGTCCGCGTGAAGCCAAAGCACCATTGCGAGGAGCCAGGATAACCGGATTCAAGACCCTAGAATCTAACAACAGCTATTCGCTCACCTACACGATTGATGGCAAAACGAGCAACGTCAACTACCAGATCAACACCGATGGCAGTGTGAAGTTTGATTTTGTGGACCCCAGAGGCAACATCAAATCAGAGACCTACAAGGGCCGACCTGAACGTGGTGGTGGCCAGGGTCGAGGAGGTCAAGGGCGTCAAGATAGACAAGGGCGAGGCGGCGAACTAGGCCCGCCTCCCGGACCTCGAAAGCCGTGGTTCGTGGACCACGCCAAGGGCCTCGATACGAACAATGACGGCGAGATCACAAAGGAGGAGGTGACCGCTCAATGTAAAGAGGCGTTCAAGGGTTACGCTGGCACTTCTGATTCGATCCAGGTCGCGGACTTACCCAATCTTAGGACGGTGAAAAACGAAGTCGGCGGGTTCATGAAGGTCCACTCCAAAGAGCTGGATCAGAACCGCGACGGGAAAGTTACCGAGAAGGAGACGATTGATACGATGCTCCGCATGTTCGGCAAGCAAGACAAGAATGGGGACGGGAAGCTCTCGGGTTCGGAGTTGGAAGGATGAGAACTGCGGTACTAAGCGGATTCCTGATCGGACTAGCCGCCCTCACCACCATTGCCATGCAGGGTCGGCAAGAAAGAGGGCAAAGGCAGGGGGCACCGCCACCGGTGTATCGCGTGGAGGTCCCAGTTAGTGATCTTGATCTGATTGTAGGCGCACCCACTACCGAAAGTGTCGTGCTTAGTATTCGAGGTAAGGCCGAGCCAACTCCGCAGTTAGTCATCCGCGCCGGAAGTAAAACAATTCCGTCGCCGAAGTTCACGCTTGCTACCTCGAAGCCCGTTGAGGTCCCGGTCATGGGCCTTCAACCTGGAACCACGTACTCTTATGTTCTTTTCCAAGGAGACGCGAAGGTAGAAGGTAGGTTTACCACTGCTCGAAAACCGGGTCAAGAGTTCACCTTTGCCATTCAAGCGGATACCCACCTCGATGGCAACACCGACCTTAAGGTTCTGCAGCGGACCCAAGACAACATCGTCAAAGACCAGCCCGATTTCCTAGTCGATCTCGGGGATACCTTCATGGTGGACAAGTACCCCAACTACAAGGATGCTCTGAAGCAATATGAGGCTCAGAGGTACTGGTTTTCGAGGCTAGGGTCGCAAATGTCGGTCTTCCTCTGCCTCGGGAACCATGACGGAGAAGCTGGCTGGCCAGAACGCGGGGGTGGCAATATGGCGAGTTGGTCTCGGGAGCAACGCGAAGCGAACTTCCCGGTGATTCGCCCCAGCAAGTTTTACTCCGGTGCGCCGAAGAAAGGCCTGTGGTACAGCTACAACTGGGGCGACGCGACGTTTATCATCCTCGATCCATTCGATGCGACTACTAGAAAAATCCGAGGCGACGAAGACGGTTGGAATTGGACGCTTGGAAAAGAGCAGTTCGATTGGTTCGCGAAAACCCTGAAGGACTCGAAGTCTAGATTTAAGTTCGTCTTCATTCATCACCTTGTAGGTGGATTTGGGGGTGCAGAGGCTCGGGGCGGAGTCGAGGCTGCGAATCGCTTTGAGTGGGGCAATAAGGAGGAATTCCCAACCAAGCGTCAGGGTTGGGCAGAGCCGATTCATGCCCTAATGCTTAAGTATGGCGTTACTGCGATGTTCCACGGACATGACCACCTCTATGTCCGCCAAGAGAAGGATGGGATCGTGTACCTCGAGGTTCCCCAGCCTGGGCAACCCCGTGACAACGCCATCGGAAGCGCCGAGAGATACGGCTACAAGTCTGGGGTCATCTTGGGCAGTTCTGGCCACATCAGAGTCTCGGTCAGCCCGAAAACGGCAAAGTTTGAGTACGTCAAATCACTCGCTGGGTCTGAAAACGGCAAGGTAGTAGACAGCCAGGAGGTCAAGGCAAAATGATCCGGGCTATCATTTTCAGTCTAGTCATTTTCGCCGTACAGGTTGCCCATGCGCACGATCTGGACTTGACGTTCATCCAGGTGAACCGGGAACGAAGTAGCACTCGTATTCAGGTCACGACTCCGCTCAGTCGATTGGTTCAGACTTCCCGGTTGGGAATCCAGCCAACTGGTCCTGCCTTGGACATTGCGGTTCGAGAACGGTTGAAGGTTGTTACCATCGCTCCGGCTGAACTCAAAGTCGATAGCCAAACTGACCTACTAACTTGGTCGGCAGAGTTGGAGAGCGGGTACGAACCGACTCGACAGCGCTTTGATGATTCGACTCCCTCCGCCCGAACCGTGATAGCTACCTACGTCAGTGGCAAATTGCAGTCTGAGGAGGTGTTCGAAGGCAAGGCATCCGAACCCACGACCATCGGTATGTTCAGAACCGGGGTCGATCACATCCTCTCTGGACTGGATCACATCCTGTTCGCGGTGGGCCTCGCCCTTCTCGGCGGATCATGGAAATCAATCCTAAAAGTGCTCACGGCCTTTACGATTGCTCACTCACTTACACTATTTGCGGCGTCGGTAAACTTCATCCACGGTAGCCCCAGAGTGATTGAGCCGCTAATCGCTCTCTCTATTGTCGCACTGGCTCTCGAAGGTATGAGGGGCAGCAAGAATTCTCAAAGCAAAACCGAGTGGCCACGGATCGCGATTGCGTTTGGGTTCGGGCTGATTCACGGATTTGGGTTCGCGGGCGGCCTGACAGAACTCGGTATTCAAGGAAATCAGCTGGTGAGGAATCTTCTCACATTCAGCATCGGGATTGAAGTCGGACAAATCCTGATCCTCGTTCCAACGCTTCTCCTCCTGATTGCCCTGTCAAAACTGGGGGAAGTGAAAGCCCAACGATTTTCATTCGCCATATCGATCTGCCTCGGCATGATTGGCAGCTTTTGGTTTGTGGAGCGTGTCTTGTGAAAGCTCTTGTCGGCGCGGTACTTGCGACTGGGATCGCCGGCATCCTTCTTGCTCAAGGCGGTCGGCAGACCGGTGTCATCAAGCCCGAACTTCGTGACACGATCAAAGCCAGTATTTATGCAGACAATTGGTTTGTGCTGTACATCAATGGCAAACAGGTTGCGGTAGACCCCATCGATTTCCTCCCCCACAATGTCGTCACGTTAGACATTCTCCCGGAATATCCGATGACGATTGCGGTGATGGCAATGGACAACGCCGACCCTAAAACCGGTTGTGAATACGGGACGAATATTGGAGATGGCGGCTTCATTCTCAAGTTCTCCGATGGAACCGTAACCAACGCAAAGTGGAAGGCAAAATCATTCTTCACCGGACCCTTGGGTAGAGATACGGCAAACCCCAAGATCGCCCGAACCTCAATTCCCCTCAGCTGGTTCGCCCCGGATTTCGACGATTCAAGTTGGGGCAATGCGACCGAATTCTCAGAATCGGAAGTCGGTCCGAAGAAGACGTTTTACGACTTCGATTTCCAAAATGCTAAGTTCATCTGGAGCAAAGATATTGCCCTTGATAACACGGTGATTTTCAGGACTCAAATCGAGAAGCCAGGTTGGAAACCTCGGTGGACAACGAAGCCCGATCTCAACACTAGCCGGCCAGATGGTGGCCACGACTAAAAGAAGAAAACCAATGAACAAAACACTCACATTCATCATCGCACTCATTGCGGTCTCATCCATGGCGTTCGCTCAGCAAGGCGCAGGTGGGCAAAGGGGTCAAGGGGGAGGCAAAGGACAGGGCCAGAAGCAAGGTGGTCAAAACCAGCGCCAGGGTGGCGGAAACGGCAGTGCTCGACTCCTGGCTATGCCCTCCGTTCAGGCTGAACTCAATCTCACAGCCGATCAAAAATCCAAGATTAGCGCGCTCCTTCCACAACGTGGCCAAGGTGGACAAGGCGGCGGGCAGGGGCGCCAAGGTGGAAGCGTTGGAAATGGCCAGGACCGGGTGGCCAATCGCGCAAACCAAGCCGATACTGACAAGAAGATCGCCGAAATATTGGATGACAACCAAGAGGCACGGCTAGCCGAACTCGTGATTCAGCGGGCGGGCAATCGTGCTGTGCTCGATGAGAAAGTAGCAATGAAACTTGACTTGACCGCCGATCAAGAGACTAAGGTTGATGCGCTGAGACAGATGCAACGCGCCGCTAGGACTGGTTCACCCGGTCAAGACGCGGACCGAACCGCGGCCCGTGCTGCCCGCGAAAAAATGGAGAAGGATCTCGACGCTGAAATCGGCAAGATCCTCTCCGAAAAGCAGAAGACCGAGCTAAAAGCCCTCGGGGGCAAGCCGTTCAAATTTGCGAACTAAACTGGACCAATGCTAGCCTCTGCCGTGTGTAGAGGCTAGCATTGGTCTCTCGTAGCCGCTGGTCTGAAACGACCGGAGACTAAAGCCAGAGGTTTTTCGAGCTATTATTCTTCAGGCCGATGGAGGGCGTCGGGGGTTCGACTCCCTCCGGGGCCGCCAAAATTTGCTTGTTTGTTCAGGCAATCGAACAGAGTTCCTATGACCCAACAAGCGCTACGTAACGTTCTTCTTGCTTCTACCGTTTTGGGATGTGCGGCTCTTTCGACCCTTCCAAGTTTTGCTCTCCCTCAAGAATCTAAGAAGGGCGCCGCGAACCCAAATCCCGAGTTCCTGATGGAAAAGATGACGGGCAAATGGATTATGCGGGGAACGATTGGGGGCGAGAAGGTGACTCACGACGTTACGGTCGACCGGATTTTGAATCGGCAATATGTCCGCATCCACGAGATCGCGCGCGAAAAGGATGCCAGCGGACAACCAGCGTACGAAGCATGGATTCACATTGCGTGGGACAAAGCAGCCAAGGAGTTTGTGGTCATGTGGCTGGATAATACGGGCGTCACCAACTTCTCGGCCGATGGCGTCGGACACGGGAAGCCAGTCGGTGACCGGATCCCCTTTATCTGGAAGTTAGCAGACGGCAGCGGGATTCACAACACTTTCGCATACACGCGCACAAGCAATACGTGGTCTTGGAATATCGACAACGTAGATAAGGCCGGGAAAGCGTCACCCTTCGGAAGGGTGACACTCAAGCGGAAATAATCGTTCGAAGTACCCGACTACGACAACGCTACTTCGACATCGCCTTTCTAAGCGCCTGCTCCGACTCTGCGGACCAGTACGCGCAATCGAGCTGGAAGAAGACCGAAGTGTACGGCTGGGTATGCGGCGTTTTGATCAACAAGATGCGGAAGGACTTACCTGCCTCGTCCAGCTTTGCGATGATTTTCTCGTGAAGCATCCGTTCAACCTTTTTCCCGGCAAGCAGCTGGTTTAGGCTTTTCCGATAGGTGGAAATGCCAGGCGCGCGATCTTCGGGAACGAACTTCAGTTCCGAATCGACGTAAATGATTGGGCGAACGTGGCGGCTCTGGCGCAAGGCGGCGAAGACTTTTTTCACCACGGATAACTGACTGTCCGTAACCGTGATGGTCTCAATACCCGGAGCGGTCTGGTAAGGGTACGCCGAATCTGCAACCACGATCCAGTTTCGATGCCCTAGGCTCGGCAGTCGGCGGGCCAGAATTTGCTGAACAGAAGGTGATTTTTCCCCTCCCGGCGTGGCTAGCCCAGTCACACTCAGGGCCAAACAAATTACACTTACAATTAGCTTCATTGCTTTTCGTTCACTCGGTATTGGTAGGTGACGGTCTCTTTTCCGCCGGCAGATCGATCAAAAGTGCCCCATCCTTGCTCATTGATGAAAGCGCATCGGAACGCGCCGGCACCAGTCTTCGGTCGGAAACTCATTTGATGGCTTGATCCGTCGACGGAGAACCCGGTCAGGCTAACGTAGGCACCATAAGATGCCATCGCGCGACCGTAGTGGTCACTACATTCCACTTCATTGTACGGGTTTCGGCGTTTGGCCGAGTAGCGAGAATGAATGGCATTCACAATCGAGAGACCCTCGCGCACCATTCCTTCAGCGATCATGTGGGCGGCGACCTGATGCTCAAAGCCGGACATGCATTCGTTGAAGTATCCGACCGCCCAAGCGTCCGATCCCTTAGCGATCGATTCTTTTGCGCCTCCCCTCGGGAAGCTACACATGATCAGTCCTGCTTCGCCTGGAGTGGCGTACCAGCGGCCTCCCGGTATCGCTTTCATCTTGCGCCTGTATTCCCAAATATCGTCAAAGAAGTTGTGTCGATAAAGCGCTTGCAGTGCGCTCTGGGTTTCGGCAACGGGAACCACTCGCGGCAGGCCGAGCTGCAGCGCCCACGCTTGCCCGAGAAGTTGATCAATGTGGCAGCCGACGTTGGTGTTGTTCGCCTCCGGATGCGCGGGGTCGGTGAGGTTAATGAAGTACTCGCCGTTGTAGAGCTCCCGGACTAGATTCTGCGCGCCACGTTCTGCGAGGGTGCGACACCGAGCTGCGAAAGCTTCATCCTTCATGACGACTGACATTGCTTCGGCTGCCCGAAGCGCGGCGACATACAGACCCGAAATCCAGGCGATCTTGCCATACCAGGCCGTGTCGAGGGTGTTAAACTGCGCGTTTTCCAGCACGCCGTCTTGGTTGCTGTCTTGCGAGATCAGATACTCCATCGCCCGTTTCACGCTTGGCCAAATCCGACCGAGAAACTCGGGATTGGGGCTCATCTGATGCTCGCGATAGGCCCGTAGAATGCACATGCATTGGCCATCGTGAAACACCATCGTTCCGTATTCGCCGCGGTAATCGATGGCTCCGGTGTCGGAATGGAAGGAGCGGCCGAAATCAACCTTTTCCCGAAGGTAGCGCTCAACTTCGGGAAACACCCTTCCGATCGCTTGAGCGTAACCCCAAACGTGCGTGCAAGTGCCGGCACAGCAGCCAACGCCTTCCCAGAAGTAGAACCGTCCGCTCGCAAAGCGGTGGCAAGTTGACGTTGCAAGCGTGCTCACATTGACAAACGTTCGATCTAGGAACCAGTGAGGCAGCGTCGAGTCGTACCAAGTCCGATTCCAAGCTTGCGTGGTCGCTCGCAAAGACTTCCATCGTTGCGCGATCTCATTCGCCACGGCCTCAGAATCCTCCCAGCGCGAAGCGCACCAATTTCGTCGCTCGGGCATTTGCGGTGATGTATTTGGGAAGTGCCAGGCGACAATGAAAGTGACCTCAGCAGTCTCTCCGGGGGCGAGGGTGAGTTGCTTTGAGATTCTGCCCTCCTTGCCATCGGTCGCTTGTACATCAGCCCCACCCGGTATGGAAACGGAGAATGTGCCGAAATCAGGCTCATCTGCTAGCGGCCGAAGACTTGCGGGCTTATCCGCGAAGATCACTTCTCCGAGGCTGATGTTGCCCCAAGCGCCGGATTCCTCATCCACCACCACGAGTCGCGCCGTCTTGTCTCGGAAGCGAGCGACCGACATCGTCTGCCAAGACATCACGTTAGATGCGTTGCCAGTAACGGAAAGAACGACCTCACCGTTGATTTCGAGGTTGATGCATGACTTCCTGGCGTGAGGTCCGCCTCCGACTCGCAGATTGATGTACGAGTGCGAGATGCGAAATTCTGGTGATGTCAGCCGGCCCCGGTGGCCGTCTCCGGCGAGTAGATCTTCGCCGTTACGCGTTTGGTGCGAGTTCACGACGAAGGCAGTTTCTGCCTGAACGTTGCCCATGTAGCCGGGGAGCTCGGTCACCCGCCGTGGCGTCGTGCCGAACGCGGAGCCCGTCGGAGTCCAGCCGCCGTAGGTCCCGTCGGACCAATCCGCAAATCGAATCTCTGGCTGCGCAGCTTTTTCAGTGGGAGCAGGTTCGGCGCTGAACTTCAACGAATCCGTTCGTTTGATCGACTTTAGAACGAAGTCATTACGACGCGATTTTGAGTGGGTCAGAACGGGGTTTTCTAGCGCGTATGCGATGCGATAGCGAGCGGTCGCCGTTCCGGTGTTCCGCACCCGGAAGGTCATCGTTGTCGCCGGGAACGACGAGTCATCAACGTTTTGTGGGCAGAACGGAGAGAATGCTTCAAGGGACATCTCGACGTCGGCATCTGCCTGTCCGTAACTCACCCGCGCGATTGGGTACTCGCCACGAAAGAGAATCTCGCCAAACCGGACTCGGCGCGGCGTTTCGCTCTCGTCCCACAGACTGAACTCTTGACGAAACGGAGAGATGGCTCGGGACGGCTCTACATAGTTTGCGCCCGACATTGCGTTGAGGGAGTCGCCCATGAACGTGGCGTTAGGTCGCGTGACTGCCCCCAGCACGTCTTGGTTGAAAATGTCCCAGTTCCAGAGTTGGCCATCGCCCGAAAGATAAACCGTTCCAGCGAAGAATCCGCCTATGGGCATCCCAATGAAGCGCAACTCGTCGCCTCGATAAACCTCTCCCTGCGATCTCTTGAGTAAGTCCGCTTGCTTCATTGCTCTTGCCTTGACCGGTGGAACGTCTTGTTCATGCGAAACGATCGGAAGGAGTGAGGAGCCAGCTACGCTAGCCGCCGTAGTGACGAATGAGCGTCTTGACAAGGGCTCGGCCATTTCGTGAAACTACCCCATCAAGCGGGACCCGAGCCGCGATAGATCAATCGCCACATGAACCCGGCCTAATCAACAGGCATGGTCATTATTCGGAGGCCAGAAGCCGGAATCTGAAGTGAGCGAGTGGTGATTAGGATGATTCGTGCAACGCATGGGAAGCACGCTTACTTCCCAGCGGATTGCTTTTGGCTGGTTCCCATTTTATGACTAGCCTAGGGTGTTAGAGCTCCCACCGCATGGTTGGTCTTAAGGCGTAAGAGACAATAACTATCGATCACCGCACGGTGGACGTATCTGAAATTGAGGAATGTTTGTGAGATCAACTGCCTAATCTGAGGCGAAGACTTTCTCAAGTTCCGCGGCGACAATGACGTGGCCGGCGCGATTTGGGTGATTGTTCTGCGACATGTAAGGCTGCAGATCCGTGCCTTTCGATTTCAGATCCATGAACTTTTGGTATGAATCGACGAGCCTTACGTCGAGCTCTTTGGCGAGTTCGCGAACCTGCGCTGCGTGGCTTGCGAGCGGTGCATTTCGATCGAGAATGTCTTCGTTAATGTCCGGTGTCGGAGTGAGCAGAACGACGAGGATTCCGGCTTCCTTAGCCGAAAAAATCATGGACTTCCATGCGGACCGAACGGCCGGGGCTCCGAGGGAGCGATCGTTGAGCGAGTAGTCGATCGTCACAACGTCTGGCTTCAGGGCGAGAACGTCTCGCTTGAAGCGCTTTTCACCTTGCACCGCGTTTTCTCCACCGATTGCCGTGGTGATCACGTTGATGACGGCGTTGGGATACGTTCGGTTGAGGGCGACGTGCAGTAGGTGTGGGTACGAATTGAACGTCTCAACCTTCCCGTCGAAGAAGTAGCCGGCGGGGACGCTGTGCCCGTGGCAAACAATCCTCACTTCTTGGTTGTTGGGCCACTTCCTTTCGAGTTTGCCCCGAAGGTCTGCCCAAGTTGAGACGCCCAAGACACCTGCCGCCAGAATCGCGGTTGCGATCATGGAGCCATCCTACCCAGCGGGGCCCCGGTGCAAACGCCTTTTCTCCGGCGTGAGCAACGCACGGCGCTTACTTCAAGATTTCTGATAGCCGTTGTCCCCAGATGTCGTAGCCGCCTTTAGAGAGGTGGAGGGCGTCGGGGGCCATTCGAGCGGGATGGACGCTTCCATCGGGTTGCGTGAAGTCGGAGGTTAGGTCTAGCCACTGGTAACGGTGCTTCCTGGCAAGGGTGGCTAAGCCAACATTAACTTCCTGCACAAGCGCGCGGCGCGGATCTGCGGGCGTTTGACCGACCGGGAACAGGGCGTGAAGGATCACCTTTGCTTTTGGTTGCTTTCTGCGGACCTTTTGGGCGATGGCTTCGACGCCGCGCACGATGGCGGCGGTGGTGTCGGAATTGAGGTTGTTGACGCCGATTAAGATTGCGACGGCTTCGGGCTGGCAATGGTCAAGGGCGCCGTGATCGATCCGCCAGAGCAGGTGCTGGGTTCGATCGCCGCTCATGCCCATATTCACGGCACCGAAAGGTGCAAGGTGCTTTGCGTAAGCATCTCCAGCGACAGCGCCTACGTTCCTTCCCGGTCCGCCCCAGCCTTGGGTGATGGAGTCGCCGATGAGAACCAACCGCGGATTTGCGCGAGAGGCTTGGATGGCATCGGAGTGCTGCTGCAGCCAGCTTGCTCGCCACCCGGCGCTTAGGTAGCGGGACTCTGGGTTCGGCGCGGGAATGATGGTGGCGGGCGGAGCGTTACGCGAGTTGCCCTGGTTCTTAAGGATGAACTCGACAATCGGGCTGGGATCATCGAGGCTATGCGGGTGATGCCCGACACCGGGTTTTCGGATGACCTTGATGTTCCCTCCGAGGCGACGATAAGCCTGCTCCAAGAGGTCCGTGTTCTCCGAAACGGGAACGACCTCATCGGCCGATCCGACAACGTGAATCAGTGGCACGCGCGCTTTGGCGAGCACTTCCAGCTTTCCGAGTGGCCCGAAGGGGTAGTCCAGCGCGTCTTGTTCGGTTGGGAATCCGTAGGCCCTCATCAGCTGAGCCCAGTCTTGGGCGGAGTGTTTTCGGGGCCAGGAGCGGAAGTCGCAGACCGGGGCGTCGGCATAGATGGCCATGACTTTGTCTGGATTGGCGGCGGCCCAGTTGTAGGCGCTTAGCCCACCCCGGCTGAAGCCTTCGAGCACGACTTTTGGCGAAAGCTTTTGATCGGTTATAAGGTGTCGGTAGAACCGGTCGTACTGATAGATCGCGCCGGGCGATCCGTATTCGTTCTGAACATCGACATAGGCGAGGTGAAAGCCTTTTTCCAGTAGGGCGAGATCAAGTTCTGGGCGGTGGTCGAAGAACTCGGTGCGCCAGATCCAGGGTCGGCCTTTGGCGGGGGTCTTTGGCGCTACGAGAACGGCGTCGTACCGGTCTAGCTTGAAGTCGGTGCGCTGGCAGCCGTGATAGTCGCCGACGAGCGAGATTGCGGCAAGCAGAGAGCACACGGTTAGCACAAGGCGAACGTTACCTAGGCAAGGTCAGATTTGGATTTGACGCGCTCGGCCCGCGCTAGTATTCTGGCTCTGGACTTCTGATGACGAGCGTCGTTCTAATTGCTGCCCTTGCCAATTCCTTTGGGACGATGCCTTTGTCGGCAGATTCGGAGTGGGCGTACGTTGGGGGCGATTCTGGGGGGAGTCGGTATTCGAGCCTAAACCAGATTGATGTTACGAACGTTTCGAAGTTGAAGCCAGCTTGGGTGTTTCACACCGAAGATGCGAAGGGGGATACGCCGATCCAATGCACGCCGATTGTGGTGGAGGGGACGATGTATCTGGTCACTTCCGGGCATCGGGTGGTGGCTCTGGACCCTGCGACGGGGGAGCGGAAGTGGACGTTTAACTCTAGGAACAACGATGCCCGGAGCGGGCATGCGCGGTCTAGCCGGGGAGTGGCGTATTGGGGCGACGGGAAGCGAGGTGGCGAGCGGCGGGTTCTTTACGGAACGCCAGATGGGCGGATTTTGTGCCTGGATGCGAAGTCGGGGGTTGAGGATCCGGGGTTTGCTGAGGTGGATATTCGGTCTGAGCTTGGGCCGAGGTGGAAGGATGCTTACGTCGGGATTTCGGCGGCGCCGACGGTGCATCGCGACGTGGTTGTGGTTGGACTTGCGACGGGGGAGGATGCCGGGGCGGCTCCGGGGACGATCATGGCCTTTTCGGTTCGGACCGGGAAGCGGGTTTGGAGTTTTGACGTTCTTCCGGCTTCTCAAAATCCGCTGGCGAAGGGGCCGATTGGCGCTGGGGGAGCTTGGGCCGGATATGTTTCGGACACTAAACGGAACATGCTTTTTGCCTCGACGGGTTCGGCGGCTTCGGACTTTGACGGTCGCGGGCGGCCGGGGGACAACCTTTACGCGAACTGCGTGATTGCGCTTGATGCGAAAACCGGACGTCGGGTTTGGCATTTTCAGACCGTTCGGCACGACCTGTGGGACCATGACAATGCTTCGTCGCCGGTGCTTTGTAAGGTGACGCGGAATCGGAAGTCGATTGACGCGGTGGCGGTGGTGACGAAATCGGGTTTTTGCTTTGTGCTCGACCGGGTTACTGGAAAGCCCTTGTTTGACATTCGCGAGGTCGAGGCGCCGGCTTCGGAGATTGAGGGTGAAGTGGCGGCGAAAACGCAGCCAGAGCCGGTTTTGCCTTTGCCGCTTTCACGGATGGTTTTCACCCAGAGCGAGGTGACGAACATTTCTTCGGAGGCGCGAAGCTACGTTCTGAAGCGGCTGGAGGCGTTTCGGTATGGCCGGGCGTATTTGCCGCCGACTCCGGAGGGGACGGTGATTGTTCCTGGATACTTTGGCGGATCACCTTGGTCGGGGGCCTCTTTTGACCCGACGACGAATACGCTTTTTGCCAACACGAATGACTTGCCGGCGGTGATGGCGAACCCGGCGAACTATCTGTTTTTGACGGATGCAGAGGGCTATCCAGGGATTCGTCCGCCTTGGGGGTCTTTGACGGCGATTGACTTGAACACCGGGAAGTTCCGGTGGCGGGCGACGCTGGGCGAGTATGCCGAACTGACCAAGCGCGGGATTCCGCCTACGGGGACGCCGAACTTGGGCGGGACCTTGGTGACGAAAGGCAACTTGGTCTTTGTCGGCGCTACTTGCGACCAGACTTTTCGCGCCTTCGATAGTCGCAGCGGGAAGATTTTGTTGGAGTACAAACTTCCGGCTTCCGCCTTTGCGGCTCCTTCGACCTATGCCGTTCGGGGCAAGCAATACGTGGTGATTGCGGCGAGCGGCGGTGGGTACGGCAAGACGTTCGGGTTCGACCGCGGTCCGGTCTCGGATACTTTCGTTTGCTTGGCGTTGCCTTAGGCGTTGCGCCTTTGTCCGCGACGGGTGGAATTAATTAACGCTTCCCCCCAGGGATCTTAATTAATTACAGGGGTTTTTAGGTTTGGGTTTGTTCGGATTTGTTCGGTGGCTCGGGTTTGTCTTGAGGGGCCGAAAATTTATTTATAAATACTCCCGCGTTAGGGGCGGGTGTAATTTTAATTTTCGCAGGCGGTTGGTTCACGTACTTTAAGGTCGTGAAACGCGCGGATGTCAACCTGGAATCTCGGGTTTTTCTGGATTGTCAGCCTCGGAACCAAGAGTGTTGGAGGCGGCCGCTATTGTGGATGCAGAGCGAGCGAGTGCCGCCATCGACAACGGCAAACTGGCTCACGTATCTGTTGAGCCTAGGGGGTCAGCGCGGCGGCAAGGTCCACGAAGGGCCGTTTGCCGTTGAGCTGGAACTGCACCAGTCGTACGCGCCGCTCCAGAGCGGCGATCTCTGGGTCCGAATCTTGGGGTGGAAAGAGCAGCGACGACCATAGCCGCTTCTCGTCGGCACGCGAGAGCAACCTGAAGGAGGCCTTTCGGCGTGCGGAACTCGAGATGAGTTCGACCGAGGCGAACTCTTCTCCAGCATCTCGCAGGACCATGGCCGCGCGCCGCAACTCCGGCAGGACGATCAGGCTATTGGACGGAGCAGTGAACTCGGCCACGACGTCATCTCGGGAATTACGCAAGACAACGCGGATCTTTTCGCCGGGGAGCGCTTCTGGGAGGCGAACCGTCAGGAGTGATGCCGGAACCAGCGAAGACGCATTTGGATACGGAGCGCCCTTGTCTCGGGCTGCCTTATCGAGAACTGGTCGGAGCTTCGCCAGCCGGCGATCCCGCTCGGTCAGTCGTCGCCGAACGGGCACTTCGCTTCCAATTGGCAATTGCTCCCACGAATCATCCCGGTGCAAAATGTAAGCTGCCCCACGTAGGAGTTTCACCACATCGCCAGCACGAACAGACGTAGTGCTTCCAGCCGGCAGAGACAGCGGTTTGCGAGTCTCGGGGTCTTTTAAGACTGCGGCGCCTTTAGAAACGATCAGCACTCCGGCGGAAAGGCGCCCTGGCGTTTTTTGGGCTGCGTTTGCTCCAATCACAAGCAGGCTAAACAAAGCAATTAGTTTCATATTCGTGCGCCTCGGAACAATCTTTTCAAATCAGAGATGAGCTCAGGAGTGTGGTGCAGGCCATGTTCGATGCGGGGCTCAACGAGGAGCACCACGAAAAGGGACACGAAAGCGCCAGTCCAGAGCACGCCGTAGGATCGAGCGAGCAACCACGCTAGAACAAGAATAGATAGCAGGGAGGCGCCGGTGGCAATCCATGCCGCACGCTGCTCAATCTCTTCCCCGCGACCGGTCATGAAGCGCCACCGGACGGCTGAAACTAGGAAGAGCACGAGGCAACCACTGATGAAGCCGGAAATCTTGTTCCCGATCTCGGTGAAGTCATAAATTGGGCTCCGCAAAAGGGTGTCGACGGCCAGCGCATGGAGGACGACACCTGGTACGTGACGGTACGCCAGCGGTTGGCGCGTGAAGTCACTTTCTGTGGTAACTGCGCCCAATACGACGAGTCTATCTTCCAGCAAACGGCGTGCGTTCTCTGGATTCTTTAGCTCGCCGCTGGGCAACACCGTGATGCGATTGTTCATCAAGTCGTCGACATTCGAGTAGTTCAGCAAGTACGTGTTTGCCTCAATGCCGTTCAATACTTCGGCCATATCTTGCGGAAGGCCCTTCACGATTTCGGTAAACGGAAGATGCGATTCGGAGCGCTCAAAAAAGAAGCTGAAAAGCGGACTGGTTGGAGCCGGAGTACGCTGTTCTCGGTAAACCTCTGCCAGTTTCTCGGCCAGGCTCGGCAGAACCGTTTCACCACGGTGGAGCGACCCGAGCATTTCGGTTTGGCCCATGATGAACCCCGGGGGCCGCAGGAGATGAACGGCCATGGGGATTGCCTCCTGACTTCCGAGGAGCTCCTCGGCGCCGGGATCAGGCAAGGTGGTGCCCAAGAAAACTGGCGAAGCCGTTTTCATTGAATCAATGGATCGCCCAAGTATCGAGCTGGCATCGATGCGATACCCATTGGTGCGCCGACGAATATCATCGTCGTTCGGCCCGAAGTCAAAGTCCACGGCAATTGCAAGCGGCTTTTGCTCTAGGACCTTGCCGACAACTTTATCCAATTTTTCGAGATCGGTATAGATCTCGTTTTTATAGTTGAGTTGCTCGCCGATATCGACGACAACAACGGGAGACTCATCCGACGCGGGGCTCAGGGCACCGACCATTTGCTCGTAAGCGATCTGATCTCCCCAACGACCGATCGGGGTTTGCTCGATCAGCGGCTCGATGAGCCACGCGGCGATCAAGGCAACGATGACGCCCCAAAACAGATCTTGTCGAATACGGCGGATCCGGCCAGCAACCGTCGGAATGGGTGCCAATTCGTGCGTCGGTTTCTGGTTACGAAGAAGCATCTTCCTTGCCTGATGCCAGGTGCGGTCCATTTTCGACTCCCAATCGTTTAGGCGTAATGCGTTATCGTCGGACGGGTTCCAAACTATTTCGGCTTGCAATGCCGCCGCTGCAGCATCGCTCAGGCACAATTCACCAGCCTTGACACTCAGAACGGCCGGCTCGGGCAACTGGGCCAATTCGCTCAAGTCCACATGGTCAAGAACAATGTACTGATCGTGTCCCTGGGCGAAGAGCGCTTGGGCAAGCGCATTGACGGAGTCAATCGCTGCCTTACCGTCGGGACCAAGCACATAGTAATAGCCTAGGTCATCGATCTGGGGCCGAGGCAGCGGGATGCTTGTTCTGGGACAACTCTCGATTTGCCGCCACGGCTCTTTGGATTTGCCTGCAGCCGTCGACCCCGGGACCATCCGAACGAGCGCGATGTAGCTGCGTTCGCCCGGAGTTTTCACAGGCGGGTTTTCAACGTCGTGCATGGGCATGTGCTTCTCCGCGGTCCAGCTATTCTACAGTCGCATTATCGATCTGGGATGTTAATGGTGATGGACACGACGCCGAACTCAGACGGCGCTCCGGCCTTTGTTCCGGTCCGTTCGATTGGCAGGCCCTCCTTGAACGATTCCAGAAGGTCGGCTAGTCTGCTATCCCCGCGCGTTCCATTTTTGGAGCCACTCCGCGCGCTAGTGAGAAACGGCGCTAAGGAGACATTTGTGCGGGTGGCAAAGATTTTGAACGTCTCTCGACCTGGGCCGTCGATTGGATCTTGACCCCAGGGAATGATCTCTGAAATAGCGTCCGACCGGACGAGGCCGTCTGTCCCTAAATAGCGCCATTCGCCATCGGGCGGGAGCCGGCGACCCTCGGGATTGGTCGCAAGTTCCCCTTTCGGCCAAATGCACTTGACTTCCTTTCGTGGCAATAAGTCGAGGACGCTGACGTACGGAGCCTCTTGCAGCGCAAGTTCCAGATTGCGCATCGGGGTTCCGTTTGCAGGAATGGCGCGTACACGAATGGCAAAGCGGTCAGCCGCTGATAGCGACTCCATGGGACGTGGCGGGAGAATGGCTTCGGTTATTTCACCCGTTCCAACTTCCTTGAACCGGACGGGGACCAGCTCGGCCTCGACTTTGACGTATGCAGACGGTGTCTCGAGGCGCAGCAGCGAGCGATGGCGCGCGGCATCGCGAATCAAGTCAAGGAGCGACTCGACCCGGCGAGGATTGTTGCTGGCGACCTCCGCGAACGGTTCACTCTTACCGGCATCAAAGAGTCGCCAGGTACCCGGCGATGAATCGTAATCTTCGGCAGCGGACTTCCTTGCTCCTGGTGGGACGATCACGACGTCGGCCGCGGCGTCGTCCCGGCGCACAAGCCGAAGCTTGGCGAGCTCCAAGATCGGCTCAGTGATGCGAGAAAGATCGAGACGCAAGAACGCATCGGGAAGCCCATCGATGATCTGCGCCGGGGCCCCGCTCAGAGCCGACGGCGAAATGGCTTCTCGCAGTTTGACTTCGCTCTCAAATGCATCTGACTTGGTGACTACGGCAGTTGCGATCGGTTTCACACCGCCAAACTTCCGGGTTCCGATTGGGTAGATCCCGATCACATGGTTCGCTTCAATTCCGACAGCGCGTCCTCCATCAATTTTCCAGCCGCTTCCCTTCGGGAGAACGGTGAAGTACGGCTCGATGGCTTCCATCTTTCGCCCAAACACTTCGCGGTCTGAGGCGGGGCCGGCGAGGATTGGTTCTTGCGGGATGGGCTGGTCGAGGGTTTCCATTTCTGCGCGCATGGCGGCGAACAGTTGTCGGTAGGAGAGGGCGGATGCGCCAGCCGCTTGCCGCTCTTGTTGGCGGCGAAGAGCGCGGCAGAGAGCGACGGTGAGGTTTCCGCCTTCTGGGCGATTTTCGTACGCCGAACGATCCGACCGAGCAGCGGCGATGACGACGCTGCCGCCGAATTCGTAGCCAGTGTCGGCGCTGCGGGTCGCTGGCACCGGACGAACCTTCGCGCCGGGGTTTTCGATCCATTTCGCTACGACTTCGCCTTTGCCTCGCGCCACCGAACCGGCGTGGCAGGTGTCGAAAATGAGGGTCACGTTCTCGACGCCGCTCTTCGACAAGGTGGTGATTTGTTCGTTGTAGAAGCGACTAGTGATGACGCTGGTCTCATCGATTGAGCCATCGGTGCGCACCCTGAAGTCGATCGGCACGGTCGCGCCGCGCACTCCGGTGGCGTAGCTCGGATCGGGCACGAGCGTCCCGTGCCCGCTAACGAAGTAGACGAGGGTATCGCCTGGCTTAGCGTCCTTAACGAGCCAGTCTCGGAATTCGCCCTCGATCTTGGCCTTCGTCGCTTCCTTGCCGAGGACGTAGCGGAAGTTTTCGTCTTTCAGGTTGTAGGCGCTCTTGAGCCGCGCCGCCAGGTTCCGGGCGTCGTTTTCGCCGTTCAAGTTCGGGAAGGCAGAACCAGTGGCGGAGTACGGTCCCATCCCAACGAGGAGCACCCGAAAGGTCGGCGGGGCCTGGATCGCGAGCATAGCAACGGCGGCAAGGAGCGTCATCTTTGCAATGGTACGTCGATGACTATGAGTCGGTTGCAGATTTAGTTTTCTGTTTGTGGCTTGACCAGGTCAGGCTTATACTAGGACTATGAGATTGCATCTGGCGGCCGCTGTGTTCCTCGGGCTCGCGGTATTTTCTGTGCCTGTTGCGGCGCAGACGGCGACGCCGGAGCCTAAGCCGACGCCGGAGGTGCAGCGTCTGCTCGAAGAGGGTGCGGAGCGCAATAAAACTTGGTTGCAGAGATTGCCAACTTTTGAGCAAGCGTTAAAAGTGGCGCAGGAACGCCGCGATCGGGTGGGGGAGGGGCAGGCACTGTTCTGGTTAGGTCGCGTCTGGTCTGGTCTAGGCCAGCCCGAGAATGCCCTCAAGTTCTACAATCGAGCGCTCCCCATCCTGCAGGAGGTCGGGGACCGTGGCGAAGAAGCGACTATCCTCAACAACATTGGCCGCGTCTACTCAAATCTTGGCCAGCATGCACAGGCGATGACGTACTACAAGCGGGCGCTCCCGATCCGGAGGGAGTTGAAGGACCGAGAAGGTGAGGCGACGACCCTGAACAATATGGGCCTTGACTTCTCGGGTCTTGGCCAGCCTTCTAAAGCGCTCGAGTACTACGGGCCGGCTCTAAGAATCTTTCGACAGTTGGAGTACCGAGCAGGTGAGGCGACGACCCTGAATAACATTGGCCTCGTCTACTCGGGTCTGGGTCAGCCTGTAAGGGAACTGGAGTACTACGCGCAGGCTCTACCGATCTTTCGGGAGTTGGAGGATCGTCGCGGCGAGGCGATGACCCTGAACAATATTGGTTCCGTCTACGCTGGTCTCGGCCAGACCGCTAGGGCTCTGGAGTGCTGCCAGCGGGCACTACAATTCTTTCGGGAGGTGATGGACCCGCGCGGTGAGGCCTTGGCTCTGGGCAATATCGCATCCGTACACTCCCGGCTCAACCGGCCCGCACAAGCGTTAAAGGACTATGAGCGAGCGCTCTCCATCCGGCGGGAGTTGAAAGACCGCGGCGGTGAGGCGACGACCCTAAACAATGTCGGCTCAACCTACTCGGATCTCGGCCAGCCCATTAAAGCGCTTGATCACCTCAGGCTGGCGCTACCAATCTTTCGGGAGTTGGAGGACCTTCGTGGTGAGGCGATGACCCTCAGCAATATCGGCTCCGTCTACGCTGTTCTAGGCCAGCCCACGAAGGCACTACAGGACTACGAGCGAGCGTTACGATTGTTTCGGGGAGTGATGGACAGGCGAAGTGAGGCTACAACCCTGAGTAATATCGGGTCGATCTACGCAGATCTCGGCAGGGCAACAACTGCGCTGGCGTATTTCGAGCAGGCGCTCCCGATCAAAACGGAGGTGGAGGACCCTGCTGGCGAGGCAACGACCCTGAACAATATCGGCACTATCTACTCGCGTGTCGGCCTGCCCGCACGAGCACTTGCGTACTACGAGCGGGCGCTACCTATCAAAAGGCAACTGAGGGAACAGGACGACGAGGCAGCAACCCTAGGCAATATTGCTACAACAATGGTCGGATCGCAACCATTTGCTGCAATTTATTTTTCGAAGCAATCCGCAAACGTTTTGCAAACTGTGAGGCTGGGGGCTAGTGGAATGGATGGTGACCTGAGGGGGAGGATGTCGCGTAAGAATGAAGGAGTATTTCGTTTCCTTGCGCCCCTTTTGCTGGAGCAGAGCCGGCAAGCAGAAGCGCTTCAAGCAATGGACCTGCTGAAGGCGCAGGAGAGGACGGAAGCCGACCGAGCGGCTTGGAGCGGGAACATGCCCCTCACCCCGAAAGAGGCAAAGTGGGACGCGCAGATTCAGGCAGTGGGAAAGCCACTTGCTGAAGCGGGGGCGCGGCAGCAGGCTTTGCGGCTGCGAGAGGGGCTTGTGGCGGCCAAGGCGCTTGAACCAGAACTAGAAAGGTTGCGCACTGCTTACTCAGGAGCTATTCGCCGCGTGATCGAAGAATCCAAAAAGGGGAGCGGCAAGTTGGAATCCACCCCCGCCTTCGAGCGCATCAAGCGGGCCACGCCTCGAGGAACGGCGGCCGTTTATGCGCTTTACAGAGAGAACGTTCTGCACCTCCTAGTTGCCACTAATGGCAGCCTGCGTCCTTTCAAGACCTCAGTTAAGGACCTTGGCAAGCGCGTTACGACCTTTCGCCAAGTGTTAGAAGATCCGACGCGGGACCCGCGACCTTCTGGGTTAGCGATCTACAAGGTTCTTGCTGCGCCGATCGAGGTGCACCTTAAGGCGCAGGGAGTCAAGACCGTGCTTTGGTCGCTGGATGGCGCGCTCCGCTTGATCCCGGTGGGCGCGCTTTGGGACGGTGAGAAGTTCCTCGTCGAGCGCCGGGTTCACGCCTACTTCCCGGGGTCGGACGCGTTGCGGCCCGACGACAACCGAACCGGTTACCGGGTACTGGCTTGCGGCGCTTCGAAGGCCGCTCCGGGCTACGCTGCGCTGCCTGGGGTCGATGCTGAACTTACTGCCATCTCTGCCGCTTTCCCTGGGAAGCCTCTGCGCAACGGCGAATTCACCCGCAAGGCGCTAGAAGCGGGCCTGCGGGCGAAGCCGACAGTCCTGCACCTTGCCAGCCACTTTTCTCTGCGGCCCGGACCGCCGGAGAACTCGCAGTTGCTGCTTGGCGACGGCACGAGGATGTCGCTGCAGGAGTTGGAATCGCTTCCCAACTCGCTGTTTGCATCTCTTCGCCTAGTCGTGCTTTCTGCTTGCGAGACCGCCCCGGGAGCCGAAGACTCGGACGGTTATGCCGCCGAAGGAATGGCCGAGCGACTGCTCCGCAAAGGCGTCGGAGCGGTCGCCGCGAGCCTCTGGCCGGTGGCGGACCAACCGACGGCCGAGCTGATGCGCAGAATGTACGCAAAGCTCGCGGCTAACCCGAAGACTTCTCCGCTTGCCGCCCTTCGCAGCGTTCAACTGGAGTTTTTGAGCGGTCGCGAGAAAGTCCAGGTTCCCGCGGGAGCGAGACGGTCGGACACCAAGGCGAAGAGAGCAGCTTCCGCTGCTCCCAAATGGCCCGCCGGACTTCCCCGCTACGCTCACCCCTATTGGGCTCCGTTCGTGTTCACCGGGAATCCGCGTTAACGAATTCGGAAGTCCAATGCCAGGTTCTCGGCGCGGGAGATCGGCGACTGACGACCGCCGGAGAGCTCTTGGACCCGGCGCAGGACGAACTCTCGGAGCCGAGTGACGGCGAGGCCGTCCTGCGTCGTGCCGCCGGCGATGCTTGGATCGCGAAGTGCCTCGAGTACCGCAGAAGTGAAGATTCCGTGACCGTCTTTTTCGACGGCGAACTCGTTGCCGCCTGCCGCCGCGATGATGTGGGCGCCGACGCCGCGGTTTAGGTTTGCAAACAGCGTCTGCATGACCTGGACCGCTTGGCTCACTTTATAGGTTCCGGCAACCCGGGTATCCGAACGGACGATGCCGTCGGCAAGCGGAACGCGCTGTGCCTCTTCGATTCCG
>Ga0164295_10000804_pt1 | contig 26067 bp, 26 predicted proteins | sample GEODES006metaG_FD_111798 | JGI IMG/M metagenome (GOLD analysis project Ga0164295, IMG submission 111798) | Oligotrophic lake water microbial communities from Sparkling Lake, Wisconsin, USA - GEODES006 metaG | ecosystem: Environmental > Aquatic > Freshwater > Lake | place: USA: Sparkling Lake... | reverse complement strand
GTCAGCAAGGCGCCGGCCAGCAGCGCGCTGGCGATCATGAACAGCGCGTTGAGAATGTTGTTGGCCGCAATGATGCGGGCGCGGTGCGAGGGCGCGGTGCGCAATTGGATCAGCGCGTACAGGGGCACGCTGTAAAGACCGGCAGACAAACTGAGCAGCCCCAGATCGGCCATCACGCGCCAGTGTTCTGCCTGCTGTAGAAAAGCGGCGGCGTCCATCAGGGCGGACGACGGCAAAGCGCGCGAGGCGAAATACAGATCGACCGTGAACAGCGTCATGCCCATGGCGCCCAGCGGCACCAGGCCGAGCTCGACCTGTCTTCGGCCCAGCACTTCGCACAGCAGCGAGCCGATGGCGATACCCACAGAAAAAACCACCAACAAGAGCGAAGCCACCTGGGCATCGCCGTGCAATATCTCTTTGGCAAAGCCGGGGAACTGGCTCAAAAACACCGCCCCGAAAAACCACATCCAGCTGATCCCGATCAAGGCCAGAAACACCTTCGGGTCGGCCTTGGCATGCCGCAAATTGCGCCAGGTTTCGCTCAAGGGGTTCCAGTTGATATTGAGTGCCGGGTCGTTGGCCGGCGCTTCAGGAATGAACTGCGCCGCCAGCCGCCCTGCCAGCGCCAGCGCCAGACAGGCGGCGGCAACATAAGCCGGCCCGTCCCCGGGCAAAGCCACCAACAAACCGCCGGCCACATTGCCCAGCAAGATGGCCACGAAAGTGCCCATCTCGACCATGCCGTTACCACCCATCAACTCAGACTCGTGCAGCGCTTGCGGCAGGTAAGCAAACTTGACCGGGCCGAACAGCGTTGAGTGCAAGCCCATCAAAAAAGTACAGGCCAGCAACAGCGGCACTTGCCAGTGCAGCCATGAACCACTGGCCAAGAGGCCCGCAGTGGCCAGCAGCATGATGAGCACTTCCAGGCTTTTGACCTGGCGCATCATGCGCGCCTTGTCGTACTTGTCGCTGAGCTGGCCGCTGGTGGCTGAAAACAGCACAAAGGGCAAAATAAAAAGCGCGCCGATCGCCAGGCCCGCCATCGCAGGCGGCAACCAACTCACGCTGAGCTGGTACGTCAGCATCACGGTGAAGGCGAACTTGAACAGGTTGTCGTTGGCCGCGCCGGAAAAAAGCGTCCAGAAAAAGGGGGCAAAACGCCGCTGGCCCAGCAAAGCCCACTGGTGGCTGGGCACTGCGGCTGAAGGCTGCGGTTGCTTCACGACGGGGGCTTTCAGATGCTGGCGGTGAAAACGGTCAGCACGCCGGTGTAGCCATACAAATGATTGCGGGCAATTTCACCACCGGCAAAAAAACCGACCAGGGGCACATCGCCCAGCGCGCGCCGGATGATTTGCAGCTCTGCGCTGGGCCCGCCAAAGTGGGGGCCGCCGCGACCCGTGCAACTGACGTAGACCACGCCCGCAATACCGCGGGCTGCAGGCGCTGCACTCTCAGCCTGGCCGGCACCAAGTGCCCGGGCCAGCTCGAAGCCAACTTCCTGCGGCTCAAGCTCTTCCCGGATTTCAGCGCAGATGCGCACCAGGTCGGCACGCGCAGCAGCCGCATGCTGCTCACAAAAAGCCAATGTCATGCCGACTTCAGGCACGTCGGCAATGGCAATGCCCTTGCGCGACGGGTCCAGCCCGATCAGGTGGCGCACGACCACGTCCGCACCGAACTGGCCGGCACGGCGCACCGCGCCATCGGCCAGACTGTGCGCCTCACCGCTGAGGCCCACCAGGGTGCGCCGCACTTTGTCGATGGCTTCTTTCGGGTTGTCCAGCGAAATGTCCAAATCACCCAGCATCACCTCCAGCGCCGGTTTGCCGTCGAGCTCGGTGACGACATTGTTTTCACAGGCCGTGATGCGGTAATTGCCAGATACCGGCTGACAACCCTGGGTGACGCGCGACATCAAGCCCAGACTGCCGGAGCCTTCGCCCAAAGGGCCGTCTAAGGTGGCCCGGGCAAAGGCCACGCCGCTCAGCCCGCCGCTGAAAACTCCGCTGGCAGCGCCCTGACCTTTGAGATTGCCATGGCCGCTGAGCGAAAACTGCAGCGCCATCGAGCGGCTGGAGGCCAGGCCACCAAACACGTAGCCGCTGTCGGTGCGGGCAGCCATCTCTTCAATGAGCTCCGCCACATCGGGTGTGCCGGCATCCGCATGCACCAGCGCGGTGTGCGCATTGAAGCGACTGGCCGGCGGCAATGGCGAGACCCCGGAAAAAACGCGGTACTGCGCAGCAGGCATCTGGCACAGCATGACGGCCATCGCCGGCTCGTCAAAATACTCCACATTGTTGGAGGCGATGCCCACACCCACCGTGCCGCTCCAGTCGGTCACCTCGGGCAGCTCGGCGCTCAGATGGTCCAGGATGTCTTGGGCTTGCGCGGCAAAGTGGTCGGTGATGTAGAGCAAAGCCAGCGTCGGCGCACCGGCGTAAGCCGGCAGCGCCATCTGGGCGCGCAATTGGGCCAGCACCAGTGCAGCCGCCATGGGCCACTGCGGATGCGTGGCATGCCCATAGGGAAACAACTTCATCGGCTGCGCGGTGCCGCCTTGCGGGCAGGCGCCTTGGCTTGGGTCGTCGACGTGCGCCCGGCCGGCGCTTTGGCTTTGGTAGCTGATTTGGGCGTCGCCGACTTTTTACCGGTGCGCGGGGCCGCAGTGCTGGGCTTGCGCACCGATGCATCTTTGATTGCGGCCTGGGCAATGCTCTGGAACTGCTGCGTCAGCGCGCCCCACCACTGCATCGGGTCAACCGCAGCGCCACCCTCAGCCGCCTTGGCGCTGCTGTCGGGCGCGGCTGGGGGCTTGGCGGCAGGCTCGGGCGCAGGGGCAGCCCCCGGCATGCGGGCGGTGAAGGCCTGGGCCATTTCGTTCATGTTGACGTTCATGCCCCGCAAAGCGGTGAGTGTCATTTTTTGCACTTCGAGCGCCTGGATGGTGGCTTTGAGTGCTGCGGCGTTCTGGTCCAACCAGAACTGCACGGCCTTGAGCTCGGCAATGCGCTTATCGAGCTCTTCCACATTCAAGGTGGGCGCAACCCAAGCGCCAAGCTGCGGCATACCCGGCATGGCATGCGGAGCGCTGGTAGCGGCCTGGCCGCTGAGATTTTTCAAAAAATCGAAGCCCGGCACCAATTTGCCGAAATCGGGGAAATGGGCCTGGTCAGCGTCGCTCATGGTTTCTCCAGATGTTTGATGCTCAGCACCTTGAACGCCATTGTGCAGTGGCGGCAGGCTGCGTCAATGACTTTTGCTAAGCTTAACAACATGAAAAGTCTGTTTCACTTCGCCTTCAATGTCACCGACCTGCAGGTGGCACGGCATTTTTATGTGAATGTCCTGGCTTGCACCGAAGGGCGCAGCACCGACACCTGGGTTGATTTTGACTTTGCCGGTCACCAGCTGTCGCTGCACCTCGGTACGCCCTTGAAGACCGAAGCCACGGGCCGCGTGGGCGAGCACATGGTGCCGATGCCGCATTTCGGCCTGGTGCTGGCGCTGCCCGACTGGCAGACCATGGCGGCGCGGCTCGAAGCGGCGGGCACAGACTTCATCATCCGGCCGCAATGCCGCTTTGCCGGTGAACCCGGCGAGCAGTGGACGATGTTTTTTTGTGATCCCTTCGGCAACCCGATAGAGATCAAAGGCTTTCAGTCGCTAGAGACGATTTACGAGCACTGACAGGCGCGGGCACGGGCTGTATGGTTTGCGCAATAGCGCCGAACAAGGCTCCCCCTTGCGGGTCTTTCATCTCAATGCGGATGGTGTCGCCGAACTTCATGAAATCGGTGGCCGCTTGGCCGTCCTGCAAAGTCTCCATGGCGCGCTTTTCGGCGATGCAGTTGTAACCTTTGGGCCACTGCATCTGGCCCTGGCTTTCCTGGCCCCGGTTGCTGACGGTGCCCGAACCGATCACGCTGCCGGCGCGCAACTTGCGCGTCTTGCACAGGTGGGCAATCAGCTGGCCGAAGTGAAAACTCATCTCGGCGCCTGCGTCGCACAGGCCGACCTTGCGGTTGTTCCAGGTGCTTTGCAGCGTCAGGTGTACGCGGCCCTGCTGCCAGGCGCTGCCTAGCTCATCGAGCGTCACCGCCACCGGGCTGAAAGCCGTGGCCGGTTTGCTGTGTACCAAGCCGGAGCCCCTGGCGGCTTCTTGCGTTGCCACATGCCGCAGCGTCAGCTCATTGGCCAGCATCACCAGGCGAATGCCTTCAAGTGCCTGCTCAGGTGTGCAACCCATGGGCAGATCAGCACTGACCACGGCCAACTGGGCGTCAAAGTCAATGCCGGCGTCTTCGCTGGCCAGCGTCACGTCATCGCAGGGGCCGCAAAAGTCGTCGCTGCAGCCCTGGTGCATCAATGGGGCTGTATCAGGTGCCGCGGGCAGCTCAGCGCCACCGGCGCGCAGGAGCAGCTCGGCATGGCTCATGAAGGCAGCAGCTTGGACCCACTGGTAGGCGCGTGGCAGCGGCGCCATGCAGCGCGCAGGCTCAAAGGGAAAGGCATGGCGGGCCCGGCCCTGGTTCAGCGCGTCATACAAGTCTTGCAGCTGCGGTGACAGGAAGTTCCAGTCCTCCAGCACCTGTTGCAGCGTACCGGCAACACCGCTGGCATAGTGCGCCGTGGCAAGGTCCCGCGAGACCACCAGCAACTGGCCGTCTCGCGAGCCGTCTTTGTATGTGGCGAGTTTCATGGCATATCTTTCAGGGGTGTTGGCATGGCCGCCCTCGGGTGCGACCTGTCAGGATGAACGTCACGGCGGCATTGAGCGCCTGGCGTTACGATAAGCGACATCTTTTTACTTGCCAGCCACAGCCAAATTCTAGTTTACAGCGCATGACCGACCGACCGCCAACGCTCACTCACAGCGCGCCGCGTCGCGCCTTGTGGGTGCTGGCTGCGCTGGTGAGTCTGGTGCACTGGTGGGTGCTGGCCGATGGCCCCTGGGACTTGGGTCTGAGCCAGGCTTCGCCAAGCCGGCCGCCGGCCAACCTGGTTTTCGACACGCGGCGCATTGAACTCCCGCCCCCGGCCCCCAGCAAACCAGCGGCGCGACTTATACAGTCGGCGCGCGTTAGCGCCAAACCCTCTGCTGCCAAAACTTCAGCACCGGCGGCCAGCCCTTTGCCTGCTGAAGCCGCGCCCGTGCTGGCCGCTGCATCCGTACTGCCTGAACCCGCTGCGCCACCTTTGCCCGCCGCCCCGGCCGAAGCCACGCCAGGCCAAACCGATACGCAGCCGCAGGCCCAGGCACCTGCCGCGCAGACAGAGACACCGCCGGCTGTTGCAGCCCCACAGTCAGCTCAGTCGCCGTCAGCCCTCAGCATTCCCAGCTCGGTGCGACTCACCTACAAAATGACCGGCTTGTCGCGCGGCTTGAACTACCACGCCAATGGCGAGTTAAATTGGCGGCGCGAAGCCAACCGCTACGAGTCGAGCATGGTGGTCAGCGCATTTTTGCTGGGTTCACGCTCGATGACCAGCGTGGGCGAAGTGACTGCCGATGGCCTGGCACCCAAACGTTTTGGCGACAAAGCCCGCAACGAGTTGGCCGCTCACTTTGACGCCGACAAGGGCAAGATCACCTTCAGCGCCAACCGGCCTGAATTACCCTGGCAGCGCGGTGCACAAGACCGGCTGAGCGTATTTTTTCAGCTCGCCGGCTTGCTGGCCGGTCAAGCTGGTGCGGTCCCGACGGGCACGCGCATTGCGCTTTACACCGTGGGCCCGCGCGACGCCGAGACCTGGACCTTCATCGTCGAGAGCATAGAAAACCTGAACCTGCCCGTGGGCGATATCAAGGCTCTTCGAGTCACCCGCGAACCCCTGCGCGAGTTCGACCAAAAAATTGAGACCTGGTTTGCGCCGTCCATGTCTTACTGGCCGGTACGCATCAAGATCACTCAGAGCAACGGGGATTTTGTGGACCAGCAGCTGTCTGGAAGCAGCGCGCCTTGAGCCTTGAATTCACGCCAACAGGCGCCATCTGATGTCAAAGGATATTTAGTTTACGCACATGCTCTACGATTCAGATTCTTTCGCAGTGATGCAAATACAAGCCAACGCTGAGAGCGCAGACGCCAGCGCAGCCGCAGTGCCGGCGCAGCCGCAACTGGCGCGCAACGGCTTTGAAATCGTGGACAAACGCTCCGGCAAAGAGGTGTACCTCGATGGCTCTTGGGCTGAGTTGTTTCAGCAACGCCTGAACGGCTGGCAGCAAAAAACGCCGACCGAAGAAGAAATTGAAGAGATTTTGGAGAGCTACGCAGAACTCGCCCAGATGCCTGTTGTCATGCATTGAGCGTGCATTATTTGGCTGCGCTTAGCCTCAGCCAGCCGCGGTACATGGGCTCTGTGAGCAGCAGCACCGCAGCCACCCGCGTGACATGAAAAGCCGTCACCAGCGGCACGCCAAGCTGCAAGACCTTGGCCGTGATAGACATCTCCGCAATGCCGCCGGGCGCTACGCCCAACATGACTGTGGCCCATGGCAGGCCTGAGGCCCAGGACATCAGCCAGGCAAAACCAGCGCACAGCAAAATCATGGTCATGGTGATTAAGGCCACCGAGAGCATCCAGCGCGGCGCCATGCGGATGAAACCCGGCGTGAAACGCACCCCCAGCCCGATCGCCAGCACCAGCTGCGCCGCATTGGTCATGGGCTGTGGCAGGGCCGACAGGTTCACGCCGGTGGCGGTCAACAGCAAGGACACGCCCAGCGCACCCAAAAACCAGGGGTTGGAGCCGCGCAGACGCAGCAGCACCCAGCAACCCGCACCTGTCAGCAGCAGCCACAATGCCAAGCCAGGCCAAGCCACCACACGCGGCCCCGGCAAACTCATGTCCAGACCGTGCATGCCGCTCAACTGCATGCCGAAAGGAACAATCAGCGTCACCATCAAAATGCGCAGGCTGTGGGCCGCGGCGATCAGCTCGGTCTGCGCGCCAAAACGCTCGCCCAAAATCGTCATTTCAGAGGCTCCGCCTATGGGTGACGCAAAGTGCGTGGTCAAGCGCGTCACCCCGGGGATGTACATCAGCCCCGGGCGGGCATGCAGCCTGTACAAAAAGGCGCCGGCCAGAAAACCCAGCACCAGCGCCCAAAGAATGCCCAGGGAAATCACCCACCACAGGCCCAGCAACATGTCCAGCACCTGAGGCGTGAAATACAAGCCCAGTGCCCCGCCAATCACCCACTGACCCGTATTGCGCAGCGGTGTGGCGCTGGCCGCGGGGCCGCCGGTCATAGAGAGCAGCGCGGTCGATAAAAGAGGGCCCACCATCCAGGGCACGGGGGTGTGCAAGGCGACGCACAGCAGGGCAGCGGCCAGGCCCAGCAAAAGCGTCAGCACAATGCGCGTGGCCGGCCTGTTCATGAGGTTTCGGAAAAATCGGACAAAAACAGGTGCAGACATCGCAACAGCCGGCCAGCAGCTCAAAAAAACGGCGCCGGTTTTCGCCGCCAAAGCATTAGTATCGCCGTATGTATGACTTTCTTCTGGCACCCTGCAATGCCCGTCTGGTATCGGCCACCGCCCTGCTGCTGAGCCTGAGCGCTTGCAGCCTGCAGCCACTTCAGTCTGACGCCGAGCGCCTGGCCGCCTGGCTGCCGGCCGACGTGCTGCTGCTCGGCGAGCAACATGACGCCGTCGCGCACCAGCGCGTGCAACAAGGCCTTGTGGCAACACTTGCCGGGCGCGGCCAACTGGCGGCGTTGGCGCTGGAGATGGCCGACAGCGGCACCAGCACCGCCGGCTTGCCTACCGATGCCAGCCCGGAGCAGGTACGCGCATCGCTGAAATGGGACGACACGGCCTGGCCCTGGGTGGCCTATGGCCCGGTGGTGATGTCCGCGCTGCGAGCAGGCGTGCCGGTGCTGGGTGCGAACTTGCCGCGCAGCGACATGCGTGCCAGCATGGCCGACTCACAGCTTGAGCAGCGCCTGCCTGCACCGGCCTTCAAGGCGCAGCAGCAACTCATACGCCAAGGCCATTGCGATCTCTTGCCCGAGAGCCAGATCAACCCGATGACCCGCATTCAGATCGCCCGCGACCGCCGCATGGCCGACACACTGGCCAAGGCCGTGCAGCCGGGCAAGGTGGTGGTGCTGATCAGCGGCAGCGTGCATGCCGACAAGCAGCTCGGCGTGCCGCAGCACCTGCCGGCCGGCTTGCAAGTCAAAAGCGTGCGCCTGCTGGCTGGCGGTAAAAGCCTGCCGGGCGAGTCATTTGACAGCGTCTGGGCCACTGAAGCCACCCCCGACAAAGACTATTGCGCCGGCCTGCGCGAGCAGTTTAAAAAGCCCGCGACGTCGCAAGGCTGAAAGGCAAGGTCAGGGGATGGATTCCTGCCTGCGCAGGAATGCCGGGAGGGCGCAGGAATGACGGCCCCTGTCCGTCAACCTCGCGAAGGCGGGGATCCATGTCCCCGCTTCGTACCTCAGGCGTGCTGCTTGATGGCGTCTGCCACCACGTTGACCATGCGGTCTATGTGTTCTTTTTCCACAATGTACGGCGGGCACAGCACGATGTTTTCACCGGCCGGGCGTACCAGCACACCGTGGTGGAAACAGGTCATGAACACGTCATAAGCGCGCTTGCCCGGCGCGCCCGGGATGGACGCCATTTCCACTGCGCCGGCCAGCCCCAGGCTGCGGATGCCGATCACCGTGGGCAGGCCCTTGATGGCGCTGTGCAGTGCGTCGCCCAGCACCGGGCCCATGTGGCCGGCACGTTCGAACAGCTTGTCTTGCTTGAACAGCTCCAGCGTGGCGATGGCGGCCGCGCAAGCCACCGGGTGGCCCGAATAGGTGTAGCCGTGAAAAAACTCGATGGCGTGCTCGGGACTGCCGGCACTGGCGGCCATCATGCTGTCGTAAATGCGGTCGCTACAAACCACGCCGCCCAGCGGAATCACGCCGTTGGTCACGCACTTGGCGAAGTTCAGCATGTCGGGCACAACGCCGTAATAGTCGGCGCCGAAGTTGGTGCCCATGCGGCCAAAACCGGTGATCACCTCGTCAAAAATCAGCAGAATGCCGTGCTTGTCGCAGATCTCACGCAGACGCTTCAGGTAACCCCGGGGCGGCAGGTACCAGCCGGCACTGCCAGCCACCGGCTCTACGATCACGGCAGCGATGTTGCTGGGGTCGTGCAGCGGCAGGATGCGGTTTTCGAGTTCAAGCAGGATGTCTTCCTTCCAGACCGGCTCCTGGTTGTGGATGTAGGCGTGGTTCACCGGGTCGTGAATAAAACGCATATGGTCCACCCGTGGCAGCAGCGCCGTACCGTAGGCCTTGCGGTTGGCCGGAATGCCGCCCACGCTCATGCCGCCGAAACCCACGCCGTGGTAGCCGCGCTCGCGGCCTATGAACATATTGCGGTGGCCTTCGCCGCGCGAGCGGTGGTAGGCCAGCGCCACTTTGAGCGAAGTGTCTGCCGCCTCAGAGCCGGAGTTACAAAACAGCACCTTGTTCAAGTCGCCGGGCGCCATGTGGGCGATCATCTCGGCCGCTTTGAAGGCCTGGTCATTGCTGGCCTGGAAAGCTGTCGCGTAGTCCAGCGTGTCGAGTTGCTTTTTGATGGCTTCGTTGATGGGCTTGCGGTTGTGGCCCGCGCCCACGCACCACAGGCTGGAAATGCCATCGAGCACCTGGCGCCCGTCATGCGTGGTGAAGTGCATGCCATCAGCCGCCACAAACACGCGCGGGTCTTTGTGAAAGCTGCGGTTCGGCGTGAAGGGCAGCCAGTGATGCGTCATGTTGATGTCTTGCAAGGCCATGGCCGTTCTCCCGATGCATTGAAGGTTGCTTATGTCGTAGATCATTTTGCACCGATGCCTGTGCCTGCCACAATAGCTTCGTGATGACGCCGTCCTACACCCTGACCCTCTCCTGCCTCGATCGACCCGGCATTGTTCATGCCGTGTCCGGTTTTTTGTTCGAGCGCGGCGGCAATATTCTGGACGCCGCCCAGTACGCCGACGACAAAGACCCGGACGCCACCGGCCTGTTTTTCATGCGGGTCAGCTTTGCTTGTTCGCAGCTGTCTTTTGATGAACTCAAGAATGCGCTGGGCGTGCTGGCCGAGGATTTCGGTATGCGCTGGCAACTGCACCCGACCAGCCAACCCATGCGCACCGTGCTCATGGTCAGCCGAGAAGGCCATTGCCTGAACGATCTGCTGTTTCGCTGGAAATCTAGCCTGCTCAAGCTGGACATCCGCGCCATCATTGGCAACCACCTTGATTTGCAGCCGCTGGCAGAGCGTTACAACTTGCCTTTTCACCACATCCCGGTCAGCGCCGCCACCAAGGCGCAAGCTGAAGCGCGGCAGTACGACATCATTCAGTCTGAAGGCGCCGAGCTGGTGGTGCTGGCGCGTTACATGCAAATCCTGAGCGACGAGATGTGCCGGAACCTGGCCGGCCGCGCCATCAATATTCACCATTCTTTTTTGCCCAGCTTCAAGGGCGCCAAGCCCTACCACCAGGCGCATGCGCGCGGCGTCAAGCTGATAGGCGCCACCGCGCACTACGTCACGTCTGACCTGGACGAAGGCCCGATCATCGAGCAGGACGTGGCACGCGTGGAGCACAGCCGCACGGTTGAAGACCTGACCGCCATGGGCCGCGATACCGAAAGCCAGGTGCTGGCGCGCGCCCTGAAGTGGCACAGCGAACACCGCGTGCTGCTCAACGGCCATAAGACGGTGATCTTTAAATAAGCCATGGCACGCGAGCCTGCCCAAGCAAGTCAAAGCAGCACGCCCAGTGCCTCGGCCAAACGCATACCGCCCATCCAGTGCCTGCTGACTTTTGAAGCGCTGGCCCGGCTGCGCAGCGTCACGCAGGCTGCCGAAGAATTGTTTGTCACGCCCAGTGCGGTGAGCCACCGCGTCAAGCAACTCGAGCAGATCATCGGCACCAAACTGTTTGGTCGTGCCGACTTTTCACTCACCACTGAAGGCAGCGAATACCTGGCGCATGTGCGCGAAGGCCTGGCCACGCTGCAAAAATTTCCGGGCACAGCCGGCCAGAGCGCCAACCCCGGCAAGCGCAAGCTGCGGCTGGCAGTAACGCCGACTTTTTCACGCTCCATCCTGATCCCGCGCCTGCGCCAGTTCACCGAGGCTTATCCCGAAATCGACCTGACGCTGCAAGTGTCCATACCGCTGCTGGATGTGGTGGCTGAAGACGCCGACCTGATGGTGCGCTTTGGCACCGGCCGCTATGCCGACGTCGAGCATGTCTGCCTGATGCAAGACGAGGTCACGCCGTTGGCTTCGCCCGCCTACGTGCGCGAACACGGCCCTTTTGACAGCCCCGAAGACCTGGATGGCCAGGCCCTGCTGCGCTCGCCACTGGAGCCCTGGCGCACCTGGTTTGCCGCCAACCGGCAAGAATGGCCCGAGCCGATCGAAGGCTCACAGTTCAACGACATCGGCCTCATGTGCGACGCCGCTGCGGCCGGCATGGGCATCGCATTGGTACGCCTCAAACTCGGCGCGCCCTGGCTGGACAACGGCTCACTGGTGCGCCTGTACGAGCGCAATGTGCCCAGCCCGCACGCGCATTACCTGTGCTGGCGCACCGGCATGATGGACCGCTGGGAATGCGCGGCCTTTGCCGAGTGGCTGCGTAAAAGCGTTTTTTGAGCGAAAGCACCCATGAACTTCACCGACCTCGCCGACGACCCGGAAGACAGCCAGCACACGCCGGCCGAGCGCATGGCTGCGGCCACGCGCAGCACCTGGGTCAGCGTGGGTGTGAACCTGGTGCTGACGGCTGTGCAAATCAGCATCGGTATTTTTTCAAAATCACAGGCGCTGATTGCCGACGGCATTCACTCGCTGTCAGACCTGGTGGCTGATTTCGTGGTGCTCTTTGCGGGCCACCACAGCAAAAAAGACGCGGACGAAGAGCACCCCTACGGCCATCACCGCTTTGAGACGGCTGCCTCCATCGTGCTGGGCTTGCTGCTGCTGGCAGTGGGTGTGGGCATGCTGTGGTCGGCATTTTTAAAACTGCAATCGCCCGACACCGTGGCGCAGGTTCACATCGTGGCGCTGTGGGTGGCCGGCGGCGCATTGGTGGCCAAGGAGCTGCTGTTCAGGTACATGTTGTCGGTCGCCAAGCGGGTCAAGTCCAGCATGCTGGTGGCCAACGCCTGGCACGCCCGCTCAGACGCCGCGTCTTCGCTGGTGGTGGCCGTGGGCATCATCGGCAGCCTGGCGGGCTACCCCATCCTCGACCCGATTGCCGCCATGGTGGTGGGCCTGATGGTCACCCGGATGGGCTGGGGCTTTACCTGGGACGCCATGCATGACCTGATGGACCGCTCGGTCAATGAAGTCGAGGTGGCCGCCATCCAGACCACCCTGCTGGGCACCCCCGGCGTGATGGGTGTGCATGATGTGCGCACCCGCAAAATGGGCGACATGATCATGGTCGACGCCCACCTGGAGGTCGAGCCTTCTCTGAACATCGAGGCCGGTCATGACATCGCGGTCGAGGCGCGCCAGCGCGTGCTGCAGCGCCACCGGGTGCTGGGCCTGATGACCCACCTGGACCCCTACAAAAAGCCCGACCTGGACCACGCCAAGGTCGAAACGCACTGATCCGGGGCCGCGCCGGCCGAGGTGGCGCAAGCGGCATTCACAAACCCATCGAAATTTCATCACGCAGCCCTTGGCCTGCATGGTTTAAAGTGGGCAACATGAATGCAGCCATTTCCCCAGAACACCAAGCATCGATGGAACGCGCCGCACGGCAGGCCGAGGTGGTGGCCGCTTTGCAGCAAGTGGTGCCGCAGCATGCCCTACTGTGGACACCGGAAGACACCACACCCTATGAATGCGACGGCCTGACGGCTTACCGCGAGCGGCCGCTGGTGGTGGTGCTGCCAGAGACCTATGCGCAAGTGCAAGGCGTGCTCAAAGCCTGCCACGCGCTGAGCGTGCCGGTGGTGGCGCGTGGCGCAGGTACCGGCCTGTCGGGCGGCGCCATGCCGCACAAGATGGGCGTGACGCTCTCACTGGCCAAGTTCAACAAGATTTTGAAAATGGACGCCGCCAGCCGGACGGCCGTGGTGCAAGGCGGCGTGCGCAACTTGGCCATCTCGGAGGCGGCCGCGCCGCTGGGCCTGTATTACGCGCCTGATCCGTCGAGCCAGATCGCCTGCACCATAGGCGGCAACGTGGCCGAAAACTCGGGCGGCGTGCACTGCCTCAAGTACGGGCTGACGGTGCACAACGTGCTCAAGGTGCGCGGCTTCACCATCGAGGGCGATGAAGTCGAGTTCGGCAGCGACGCGCTGGACGCGCCAGGCTACGACCTGCTCAGCGTTATTGTCGGCAGCGAAGGCATGCTGGCCGTGACCACCGAAGTCACCGTCAAGCTGGTACCCAAGCCGCAACTGGCGCGCTGCATCATGGCCAGCTTTGACGAGCTGCGCAAGGCCGGCGACGCGGTGGCGGCGGTGATTGCCGCCGGCATCATCCCCGCCGGGCTCGAGATGATGGACGGCCCCATGACCGCCGCCGTTGAAGACTTTGTACACGCCGGCTACGACCTCAGCGCCGCTGCCATTTTGCTTTGCGAAAGCGACGGCACACCCGAAGAAGTCGAAGAAGAAATCGGCCGCATGAGCGAGGTGCTACGCAACTGCGGCGCCACCGCCATCACCGTGAGCCGCGACGAAGCGCAACGCCTGAAGTTCTGGAGCGGCCGCAAAAATGCGTTCCCCGCTTCGGGCCGCATCAGCCCCGACTACATGTGCATGGACAGCACCATTCCGCGCAAACGTCTGGCCGACATCCTGCAAGCCATTGCGGAAATGGAAAAAAAATACCAGCTGCGCTGCCTCAATGTGTTCCACGCCGGTGACGGCAACTTACACCCCTTGATTTTGTTTGATGCCAACGACGCCGACCAGCTGCACCGCTGCGAACTCTTTGGCGCCGACATTCTGGAGACCAGTGTGGCCATGGGCGGCACCGTGACGGGCGAGCACGGCGTGGGTGTTGAAAAACTCAACAGCATGTGCGTTCAGTTCAGCGCCGCTGAAAACGAGCAGATGTTTGGCGTCAAGCGCGCCTTTGACAGCCAGGGTTTACTCAACCCCGGCAAGGTCATCCCGACCCTGCACCGCTGCGCCGAGTACGGCAAGATGCTGGTGCGTGCGGGGCAGATCAAGCATCCGGATTTGCCGCGCTTTTAATCAGTCTAAGTTCGCCCGCCAAACACCGCCGTCCCCACCCGCACCATCGTGCTGCCGGCATGCACAGCGGCTTCTAAGTCGCCGGTCATGCCCATTGACAGGGTGTCGAACTGGGGCTGGTTCAAAGCGGCTTTCACTTCGTCAAACAAGTCGCGTGCTTTGGCGTGCACGGCCAACTGGGCGTCTAGACCAGTCACCGGCTCAGGGATGGTCATCAAACCGCGTAAGACCAGGCGGGGCAGCTTGATGACCTCGGCGGCCAGCGCCAGCACCTCGGCGGGTGCCACGCCCGACTTGTTGGCACCGCCGTCAATATTGACCTGCAGGCAAATTTGCAGCGGCGGCAAATCAGAAGGTCGCTGTTCGCTCAAGCGCTCGGCAATTTTGAGCCGGTCCACCGACTGCACCCAGTCAAAGTGCTCGGCCACGGGCCGCGTCTTGTTGCTCTGGATGGGGCCGATGCAATGCCACTGCAAAGCCGGCAAGCCGGCCTGTGCGGGCTCGGCCAGCCACTGGCGCAGCGCCTGAATCTTCTCAACGCCTTCCTGAATGTAGTTCTCACCAAACGCGCTTTGCCCGGCGCGCACCGCCTCGATCACCGCGTCTGCGCCAAAAGTTTTGGAAACGGCCAACAAAGCCACGCTGCCCGGCACGCGGCCAGACGCGGCCACTGCTTGGGCGATCTGCTGGCGCACGAGGGCGAGTTGGCTGGAAATGCCCAACACTGAACGTTCTGCCGGAGCCGAGGGTACTTGCTTGTTCATACTGGCACTTTAACAACATGCAAAGCAGCAGACATGGACCTCACTGCCCTGCTCACCGCCGCGCTGAAGCACCACGCCTCTGACTTGCATTTGTCGGCGGGTATGCAGCCCATGTTGCGCGTGCATGGCCAGATGCAGGCCATGGACTTGCCGGCCTTGGACGCCGACGCTGTAGCGCACTTGCTGGCGCAAGCCGCCAGCGCTGAGCAGCAGCAAGTGCTGGCCACGGCGCTGGAGCTAGACTTTGCGCTGGCACTGCCCGGGCTGGGGCGCTTCAGGGTAAATGCTTTCATGCAAAGCCGTGGCACGGCGGCGGTGTTTCGCTGCATACCTGGCGAGGTGCCCACGCTGGCCTCGCTGGCCTCGCTGGGCGTGCCGGCGGTAGCGGCTGAGCTGGCGCTGTGCCCGCGCGGCCTGGTGCTGGTGACGGGGCCCACCGGCTCGGGCAAGTCCAGCACGCTGGCCGCCATGCTCAGCCATTATTTGCATTCGCAGCGCGGCCATGTCATCACGGTCGAAGACCCGATCGAGTTTGTACACAGGCCCGGCCAGGGCCTGGTGAACCAGCGCGAGCTGGGCCGCCACACGCACAGCTTCAGCGCCGCGCTGCGAGCTGCTTTGCGTGAAGACCCGGACGTGATTCTGGTGGGCGAGTTGCGCGACCTGGACACCATACGCCTGGCACTGACGGCAGCAGAGACGGGGCAGCTGGTGCTGGGCACGCTGCACTCGGCCAGCGCCACCAAGGCGATAGACCGGCTGATCGATGTCTTTCCTGCAACTGAAAAAGACATGGTGCGCAGCATGCTGTCAGAGTCACTGGCAGGCGTGATTGCGCAAACTTTGTGCCGCACGGCCGACGGCACGGGCCGCGTGGCCGCGCATGAAGTGATGCTGGGCACGCCGGCCATACGCAATTTGATCCGCGAGGCCAAGGTGGCGCAAATGCACACCAGCTTGCAGACCAGCGCCAGCTTGGGCATGCAGACGCTGGACCAGAGCCTGGCCGAGCTGGTGCGGCGCCAGCGCATCACGCCGGCCGAGGCACGCCTGCACGCCAAAGTGCCAGCTCAGTTTGTCGGCTGAGGCCGGCCGCAGCGCCGCCGGTGGCTGTGTGAAAATCAGCTGCGACATACCTTGCCTGCGTCCGTAGCGGCGCCAACCCCAATTACAGAGATCACACCATGAGCAGCACCAACCCCAAAACCTACGCCGCCGTCACTTCCCACAAAGTCGCCTTTTTGGGCCTGGGTGTGATGGGTCACCCCATGGCCGGCCATCTGGCGCTGGCCGGGCATCAGGTGACCGTCTACAACCGCAGCGCGGCCAAGGCGGCGGCCTGGTGTACCGAATTCGCTTCGACCGCAGCGCCGCGCCAGGCGGCCACGCCGCGGCTGGCTGCAGCCGGTGCAGACATTGTGTTTTGCTGTGTTGGCAATGACGACGACCTGCGCAGCGTGGTGCTGGGCGCTGACGGCGCGCTGGCCGGCATGAAGCCGGGCGCGGTGCTGGTGGACCACACCACGGCCTCGGCCACGGTAGCGCGCGAGTTGTACGCCGCTGCCAAGGCGCTGGGTCTGCACTTTATTGATGCGCCGGTGTCGGGTGGCCAGGGCGGCGCGCAAAACGGCGCGCTCACCGTCATGTGCGGTGGTGACGCCGCCGCTTTTGACGCGGTGCAAAGCGTCGGCATGGCGTTTTCCAAGGCCTTCACCCTGATGGGCGACACCGGCGCCGGCCAGCTGACCAAGATGGTCAACCAGATTTGCATTGCCGGGCTGGTGCAGGGCTTGAGCGAGGCGATTGCCTTTGGCCAGAAAGCCGGCCTGGACATGAACCTGGCGCTGGACGTGATCGGCAAGGGCGCAGCGCAAAGCTGGCAGCTCGACAACCGCGGCAAAACCATGGTGGCCGACAAGTTTGAGTTTGGCTTTGCCGTGGACTGGATGCGCAAAGACCTGGGCCTGGTGCTCGATGAGGCCAAGCACAACGGCGCACGCCTGCCGGTCACCGCGCTGGTCGACCAGTTTTACAGTGACGTGCAGGCCATGGGCGGGCGCCGCTGGGACACCTCCAGCCTGATTAAGCGCTTGAAGTAAGCGCCGGGAGTCAGGCTTTGGGCTTGGCCGGCTCGCTCTTGGCGGGCCGCAGACCGCGCAACTCTTGTTCGCTGATGTCTTCAAACACCCGGACCACCCGCTGCACACCGGGAATGGTGCGGGCTATGTTGGTGATGCGGTCGGCCTCGCGCTTGGTGACGCGGCCCATCAGGTAAACCACGCTGTGCTCGGTGATCACCTTGACTGCGTTGCTTTCCAGGTCACTGGCGTCAAGCAAGGCGGCTTTGATGCGGCCGGTAATCAGCAGGTCGGCCGAACGGTCTGCCAGTGAGGGCGTGTTCCTCACCGCCAGCGAATTGACCACAGACACCACGCTCTCTACTTTGGCGATCAGTTGCTCGACCGCCTGCTTGTCTTTTTCGTTGGGCACCTCGCCGGTCAGCAGAACCTGCCGGTTGTAGCTGGTCACATTGACGCGCACGCGCGTTCCAAAGTCGCCGCGTATTCGGCTCAGGCCGCGCAACTCGATGCCCTCGTCTTCAAGCTGCGTACCGGAGGTGCGCCGGTCGGTGGCGACCATCATGGTGCCGGCCGCCACCCCGCCGAGTACCAGCGGCACACACGCCGTCAGCGTGCTGGTCAAAGCCAAAACAGCAGCACAAAAACCTGCAGCGACAAGCGCGCGTTGAACAACTGACTGCTTCATGAAGAAACCTCCTGATCACCTAACAATTGAGCGTCCACGGCGTCACAAATACAGTGCAGCACCAACAAGTGGACTTCCTGGATTCGGGGGACGTGGTCGTTGGGAACGCAGACATGCACATCCGTTTCGCGCAGGGCATGCGTTATCTTGCCCCCGCCCTTGCCCGTCAGGGCGACCACGGTCATTTCGCGCTCATGGGCCGCTTCAATTGCGGCCAGCACATTGGCACAGTTGCCGTGCGCACTGAGCGCGAGCAAGACATCGCCGGCAACGCCAAAGGCGCGCACCTGCTTGGAAAAAATCACATTGAAGTCATAGTCGCTGGCGATGCCGGTCAACATGGACACATCGGCGGCCAGTGCCATGGCGGCGAGCTCGGGGCGCTCTCGCTCATAGCGGCCGACAAACTGGGCCGCAAAAATTTGCGCGCCTGCAGCAGCGCCACCGTTGCCACACGCCAGCACCTTACCGCCACTGGTGACACTGGCCAGCACCGCCGCCACAGCAGCAGCCACCGGCACAGACAGCGCCTGGGCCGCCTGGTACTTGAGATCGGCACTGTCGATGAAGTGCTGCTCTATGCGTTGTTCGATCATGGCCGCAATGATAGCGGCTCGCCGGGCTCAGCCAATCTTCTTACGACGCATCGAACGCCGACTGCAGCCATTCGATGGTCGGCCTGTCATCTGCTTTGGATGCGCCTTGCACCAGCACCACATCAAAACGGCAGGGCGGCACGCTGGCCAGGCGTTGAAGGTAATGGCGTGCGGCAAAAATAATGCGCCGCTGTTTGATCCCCGTGATGCTGGCGCCCGCGCCGCCGTGCGAGCTGCTGGCGCGCTGGCGCACTTCGACAAACACCAGTGTGCCGTCGGGCGCGCGCATGATGAGATCGATCTCGCCGCCGCCGCGTCCTGGCGTCTTGAAATTGCGCTGCAACAGGCGCAAGCCGCGTGCGGCCAGGTACTCAGCGGCCAGCGCCTCGGCCGCGTCACCGCGGCGCTTGGTGGTAATCTGCTGGCTTGATGCTGCCGCCGCGCTCCCTGCTGGGAGCGTGCGCTTTTTGGAAAACAACATTGAACGCTTCTTTCGACCTGGCACTGGACGCCGCGCGGGCTGCGGCTGGTCTGCAGCATTACCCGCAGGCCACACTTTACGTGGTGGCCACGCCGATTGGCAACCTGTCGGACATCACCCTGCGCGCCTTGCATGTGCTGAGCCTGGTTGACGCGATCGGCTGCGAAGACACCCGCCACACCCAACCGCTGCTGCGCCAGTACGGCGTGAGCAAGCCCCTGCTGCCGGCGCATGAGCACAACGAAGCCGAGGCGGCCGCCCTGGTGATTGAACGGCTGCAGCGTGGTGAACGCGTGGCTTATGTGAGCGACGCCGGCACGCCCGCCGTCAGCGACCCGGGTGCACGCTTGGTGGCTGCGGTGCGCGCCGCAGGCTTTGCTTGCGTACCGCTACCGGGTGCCAGCAGCGTGACCACGGCGCTCAGCGTGGCCGGCATCTGTGGCGACAGCGGGTTTGTGTTTGCCGGTTTTTTGCCCAGCAAAGCCGAGGCGCGCGACCAAGCCGTGCAGGGACTGTTGAGCGAAAAGCGTGCCGTGGTTTTTCTGGAAGCGCCGCACCGCATGGAGGCGCTGGCCCGCGCCTTGGCGCCGCTGGGGAGCCGGGCTTTGACGGTGGGGCGCGAGCTGACCAAGCAGTTTGAAGAAATAGCCACCTTGCCTGCGGCTGATTTGGCCGGCTGGCTGGTAGCCAGTGCCCAGCGCTTGCGCGGCGAATTTGTGCTGGTGCTGCATCCCGCGCCAGAGGCTGCCGCCGCAGATGACGGTGCGCGCGTATTACAACTGCTGCTGGCCGAATTGCCCTTAAAAACCGCCGTTAAGTTGGCGGCTGAGATCACCGGCGGCGGGCGCAATGAACTCTATGAGACTGCTTTGAAACTGAAGAAGGCATGAACCCGGACGCCGCGCAGATCTGGCGCGCTCCGCGCTGGGCGCTGGCCGTGCTGCTGGCTTTGCTGGGCATGCTGGGGCCGTTTTCAATTGACACTTACCTGCCGGCTTTTTCAGGCATTGCCCGCTCGCTGGGCGCTACGCCTGCAGAGATGCAGCAAACCTTGTCGGCCTACCTGTTTGGTTTTGCCTTCATGAACCTGTTTCATGGCGCGCTGTCCGACAGTCTGGGGCGCCGGCCGGTGGTGCTGTGGGGCATTGCCGTGTTCACGCTGGCGTCTGCCGGTTGCGCCATGTCGCAAAGCATTGGGCAGCTGGTTTTTTTCAGGGCTTTGCAAGGCTTGTCCACCGGCGCCGGCATTGTGGTGTCTCGCGCCGTCATACGCGACATGTTTGCCCCGGCCCAGGCGCAAAAGGTGATGAGCCAGGTCACCATTTATTTTGGTGTGGCACCCGCCGTGGCACCGCTGATCGGCGGCTGGCTGTTTGTGCACCTGGACTGGCACAGTATTTTCTGGTTTTTGACTTTGGTGGGCGCAGCGCTGTGGGCGGCCAACTACAAGCTCCTGCCTGAAACACTGCACCTGAGCCACCGCCAGCCCTTTGAGGTGAAACACCTGATGCGGGGCTACTGGCAGCTGGGCTCTAGCCCGCGTTTTTTGCTGCTGGCGCTGGCCAGCGGCATTCCTTTTAACGGCATGTTTCTTTATGTGCTGTCAGCGCCGGCTTTTCTGGGCGAGCACTTGCAACTGGCGCCGCCCGATTTTTTCTGGCTGTTTTTACTGACCATTGCCGGCATCATGATGGGCGCTTGGCTGAGCGGCCGCATGGCCGGACGGCTTCCGGCCAAGCAGCAAATACGTTACGGCTTTTCAGTGATGTTGCTGGTGTCTGTGGTGAATGTCGCGGCTAATTTTGTGTGGGTGCCGCAGGCTTCATGGGCCATGTTTCCGATCGCCCTGTTTGCTTTTGGATGGGCACTGATGGTGCCGGTGGTGACGCTGCTGGTGCTGGATTTGTACCCCGAGCGGCGCGGCATGGCATCGTCTTTGCAGGCCTTTGTCGGCTCGACGGCCAATGGCATTGTGGCCGGTGTGGTGGCGCCGCTGGTGATGCACTCCACCCGGGCACTGGCAGTGACATCGCTAGGCATGCTGGGGGTCGGCCTGCTGGCCTGGCTGTACTTGCACAAGCGCTGGCCAGAGATCGGACGCAGCATCGAAGTGCACTGATGGCCTGCTCCCCCAGCGCCTACAACTCGCGCTGGCTGACTTTCCCCTGGCGCGCCGAGTACTTGGTTTTGGCGTCGAGCTCTTCGACCTGCACGCGGCTGCTGCGCCCGTTGTAGACCGCCGTCTTGAGCCATTCGCATTCAAGCACCAGCGCCGCCTCGTCGGCCAGCCGCGTGTGCCAGACTTTTTGCGTGCCGTCCCAGCGGTAGCCGCGCGCTTTGAGCAGGTCCTTCGCGTCAAAGGGCGCGTGGGTCGCTTGCAGGCGGTAAGTTGGCGCTCTGGCGGAATCGATGAGCCTCAACAAGCCACTGGCCCCGGTGCTGGGCAGCGTCGCCATCAAGACCGCCAGCAGCGCGTGGCAGTCCATTTCTGCGCGGTGCGCGTCATAAAACACACCCAGCTCGCCGGCCAGCGCAGTGAGCTTGGCCGAGCCGCGCCCCTCCTGGCTCCAGTCAATATCGGCAAAGGAGCAGGCCCAATTCAGCGCCGCAAACTGCGGCAGGCGCGCCTCGACAAAGGGCCGGTCAAAGCCGGCGTTGTGGGCGACCACCAGATCTGCACCTTCGATCATGGCCAACACCTGGGCCTGGTCCAGCGCCTGACCGCGCAGCATCTCGTCGGTGATACCGGTGATGACGGTGATCTCCGGGGGCATGGGCATGCCGGGGTCTTCCAGGCCGTCATAGACCTGCACCGCACCGACCGGCTGGCCGGTAGCCAGATCCACCGCGACACGCAACAGCGCCAGCTCAACCACCTTGTCGCGCGCAGCGTTGAGCCCGGTGGTTTCGGTGTCGAGCACCAGCAGCGTGGCGACCGGGCCGGTGGCCGCAGGAAACACCAGCCGCGGCACCAGGCGGCGCAGCACGCGGTAGTCAGGGTGCGCCTCCAGTTTGCGGGCCATGGCTTCAGCGCTGCCATCGGCCGCAGTGTCAGAGGAAGGTGTGCGGGGTGAAGACGCCGCCGGGCTGATTTTTTTAGCGGTAGGCTTGGCCGGGCTGACGGGTGCCGGGCTTGGCTCTTCAAAGCCAAAACCCAGCTGGTCGCTGGCAACGGGGCGCGCTGGTTTCATAAGACTCTCTGAATCAGTTTGCGCCCGACTTTACACCCGCAGGGATTCATGGGCGGTGACAAGCTACGGCTTTCGCACGAGCCGATCTGAGTCTTTCGATGGCCTTAAGGCATCAACATGCCGCCGCTCACGTGCAAACTTTGCCCGGTGATGTAGCGCGATGCCGGCAGGCACAGGTGAGCGATCATGCGGGCCACGTCTTCAACAGTACCCTCTTCGGGCGTGATGGGCGCCGCGTCAATACCTTTGCCTGAAGTGGCTGAACGCTTACCGCCAATCTTGCCGGGCACCACGCAGTTCACCGTCACGCCGCGAGGTGAAAATTCGCAGGCCAGCGCGCGCGTCAAGCCGACGATGCCGGCCTTGGCCGTGACCACGTGCGCACGGTTGGCCGCACCTATGTGTGCGCTGACGCCGCCCACGTTAACGATGCGGCCCGCGCCGGTTTTAAGAATGTGCGGCAGTGCCGCCTTGGCGCACACAAAAGCACCGTCCAAAATGATGCTGGTGACGTCTTTCCACTCCGCCAGAGACAGGCTCAAAAATTCACTGTCTGCCCGGATGCTGGCGTTGTTGACCAGAATGTCGAGCCGACCAAAGGCCTCAATGGTTTGGCCCATCATTTGGCTTACAAAAACTTCGTCACGTATATCGCCCAGACAAACGATGGCGCGCCCGCCTGCCGCCTGGATTTCCTGCTGCACCGCCAGGGCCTCGTCGCGGGAAGAGCGCGCATTGATGACGATGGCCGCGCCCAACTCAGAGAGCTCCAGGGCGGTCGCCCGGCCGATGCGGCGCACTGCGCCAGTGATAAGAGCCGTCTGGCCTGAAAGTGGTTTCATAGTGAACTTATTGTCTAAGTGAAGATGTCAGCGCTGCGTCAGTACTATTGCGGATGGACGCTTGCGTAATCGCATGTGAAGATACCGGCTATGCGAATGAACAGAAAGTTTTTACCGTGAGCGGCTCTGCAAAAGCTAACTTATCTTACAGCGCAGCCAATACGGGCTTGGGCATCAGTCGATTATTCAGCGACTTTACGGCCGGGCTCCAATACGAACAGTTGCCTGAAAAAGTACGTCACGAATGCAAACGCGGCCTGCTCGATTGGCTGGGCTGCGCATTGGCAGGCAGCAACACCGACACCGTGCGCCGGCTGAAGTCTGCGCTGGACGCCGCTGGCAGCTTGCCCAAAGCGCAGGTCATAGGGCACGCCAACAAAATGGGCGTGCTTGAAGCCGCGCTGATGAACGGGCAGATGGGCCATGTGCTCGACTTTGATGACACGCACATGGACGGCGTGGTGCTGCACACCAGCTCACCCGTGTTGTCAGCGCTTTTTTCTGCGGCCACCTTGGTGCCTTGCTCAGGCCAGGACCTGATGGTGGCTTACGCCCTGGGCTTTGAAGCGGGTGTTCGCATCGGTAAAGCTTCGCCCGGGCATCATGACGCGGGCTGGCACCTCACCGGCACGCTGGGCACGCTGGCCGCCGGCATCGCATGCGCCCGCCTGTTCGGGCTCGATGGCAGCCAGACCAATTACGCGCTGGGCATTGCAGCCACGCAATCGGCCGGTCTGCAGCAAAACCGCGGCACCATGTCCAAGTCATTTCATGCGGGCAAAGCTGCCCACAACGGTTTGCTGGCCGCGCTGCTGGCGCGTGAGGGCTTTGACAGCTCGACTGAAATCATTGAAGGGCGCAAGGGCTTTTCCACCACATTTGCACCGCGCCACGAGTCCACCGCCATGACGGCGCAGCTGGGGCAGACCTGGGAGATTTTGTCCAACGGCCACAAGCCTTATGCCTGCGGCGTGGTTTTGCATCCCTTGATTGACGGCGTGATCGGGCTGCGCTCGCAGATCGCCGACTTTGCGCAAATTGCCAGCATCGCCTTGCAGGTCAACCCGATCACGGTGCGTATCACCGGCATTGAAAAACCGCAGACCGGCCTGCAGTCCAAGTTCAGCCTGTACCACTCGGCGGCCGTGGCCTGCCTGGACGGCGTGGCCAGCCTGGCGCAGTACAGCGACGCACGCGCTGCAGACCCGCAGGTCACCGCCTTGCGTGACAAGGTTCAGGTGAAGGTGGTCGAAAACTTCGGCCGTGACGAAGCGCACGTGTGCATCACGCTGGTGGACGGCACGCGCCTAGAACATCATGTTGCGCACGCCTCAGGCACGCAACAAAACCCGATGACGGATGCAGCCTTGCAAACCAAGTTCACGGCCAACGCCGTGCCAGTGCTGGGCCAGGCGCGCAGCGAAAAACTCATGCAGACCGTCTGGGCGCTGGACACTTGCACGGACATCAATGCACTGACGGCGCTGTGCGCGCTGTCAGCGTGAGCCTTCGATTGACAATGCCGCGTTGCACTTTGTGCAATTTTTCCGCTTGAAACTTTCAAACACCAACATGCCCACCCTTCATCGCTGCAACTTTTTCGCCGGGCTCTTGCGCACGGCTCCGGGGGCTTTCATCCTTCAGCAGTCGGCGCAATGGGAGTTCCTGGACGAGTACCAAAATGAATTGCGCGTCATCTTCAAAGGTGCGGGCTTGAACGTGGTTCACTTAGCTTTATGACTTCACCCGGTTCAAGCAGTCCCTTCATCTCAGACGACACGCGGGCGCTGGCGGCCTATATCGCCGGCGCGGCTGCACAAGCCGCACCTGAGGAAGTGCTGGAAAAAGCCCGCCATCATTTCCTGGACACCCTGGCGGCCATGGTCTCGGGCTCGCGTTTGCGGGCCGGTGTGCTGGCCAGCGCTTATGTCAAGGCTTTGGACGGGCGCGGTCATTGCAACGTGGCCGGCACACGCCTGCAGACCTCTGCCGTCGACGCCGCGCTGGCCAACGGCATGATGGCGCACGGTGACGAAACCGACGACTCACACCTGGGCGGACGCTTTCATCCGGGCTGCGGCATCGTGCCTTGTGTGCTGGCCGCAGCGCAGTTGCAAGCTGCCAGCGGGCTGGCCGTGCTGCGGGCCGTGGCGCTGGGCTACGACATCGGCACGCGCTTTAACCTGTCGCTGGGGCCGCGCAAGCTGTACGCCGGCGGCCACAGCACCCACAGCGTCGGGCCGCTTTTTGGCGGCGCTGCTGCGGCCGCTTCGTTAATGCGCCTGAACGAAGAGCAGGTTCGCTACGTGTTGTCTTACACGGTGCAGCAAGCTTCGGGCGTTCAGTGCTGGTCGCGCGATGAGCACCATGTGGAAAAGGCCTTTGACTTTGGCGGCATGCCGGCGCGCAACGCCATGGCCGCAGCGACCATGGTGGCCGCTGGCTTTACCGGCGTACCCGATGCACTGGCCGGACCGAACAATTTTTTCTCTGCTTTTTCTACCGATCCGCGCCCTGAAGAACTGGTGACAGGATTGGGCAGCCGCTACGAAATTTTGCAGGCCACCATCAAAAAGTGGTGCGTTGGCTCACCGATTCAAGGTGCGATAGACGCGGTGCTGGCGCTGATGCAAAGCCAGGGACTGACCGTCGCACAACTTGACAAACTGGTGATTGAGTTGCCGGACGACCGCTGCCAGCTGGTCAACAACCGCAACATGCCCAACATCAATGTGCAGCATCTGGTGGCCCTGACACTGATAGATGGCGGGCTGAACTTTGAGTCCTCACACCAACATGAACGCATGTCAGACCCGGCTGTTTTGGCGGTGAAAGCCAAAATCGATTTGCAGGGGAATGCTGAATTGACCACCGCCTTGCCGCCACGCCAAGTGATCATGACCGCGCACACCCTCGATGGCCGCGTTTTACGCCATCACGCCAAAGCGGTGCGCGGCACCCCGGACGACCCCATGACACGCGCCGAAGTGATGGAAAAAGCCGAGGACCTGATGGCGCCGATTTTGGGGAAAGCCCAAGCCACCGAGCTGACCCGGCAGGTGATGGCGCTGGACGGCATCGCTGATGCGGGCGCTGTGCTGGGCCCTATGCTGGCCGCTGACTGAGGGCTGCCGCGGCTTAGCTGCTGCTCTTACAGCTGGCTGGTAAAAATTTAGCGGCAATGCCGTTGG
>Ga0164295_10000803_pt1 | contig 26104 bp, 19 predicted proteins | sample GEODES006metaG_FD_111798 | JGI IMG/M metagenome (GOLD analysis project Ga0164295, IMG submission 111798) | Oligotrophic lake water microbial communities from Sparkling Lake, Wisconsin, USA - GEODES006 metaG | ecosystem: Environmental > Aquatic > Freshwater > Lake | place: USA: Sparkling Lake... | reverse complement strand
TCAGCTAATGTTTCTCTAGCTTGTGCATTGGTTACAGGAGTTTGTAAACTTAACCCAATTGTCAATGTTTCTACACGACCAACTCTACTGACATAATTCATTGTAACAGTAAGATTTTGAATTTGTGTAGGTTGAATAGTATAGGTTAATGCATTACCTCCACGAACATATGCTCTGAAGTTCCCGACTGGAATTTCGCTGAATACCCCATCACCAAATATATAACTTACTTGGTCATTGGATCTGCTATTTACAGAATATATTTGTCTAACACTATTTTGTGTTTGTAAATATGCATTTGCATAAATGTTATCTACTCTAATCCACAATCCAAATGAACCATTTGTTTGACTTATTTGATATAACCAAGTATCGGTATTATTAACACCTTGAATACTTCCAATGTCAGTTACTTGGTTTGCAATTTGATTTTGATATGAAAAATCAAAATTTTGTAATACACCTTGCTTAAAGTAAAAGAAAAATCCTGTATTTGGACTACCGTATCCTAATTTGTCATTACGGTATAACATATTAAATTGATTAGTAGGTGCAGGAGGAATTTCATATACATAATCTTCACCCACTGTACTGACGCTGCACAATTCAAAATTCATGTTCATGCCATTAACTGTAGTTGAGAATGGTACCACTGGGCTTGTTCCTGCCGGTATCTGCAATGTATATTCGTCTGTTTTTATTCCAAGAATCTGTGCAGAATTCGCAGGAAGACCTACACGTTGGGTATTTACTAATGCTGCATTAATAATTGTATTATATTGTTCTAACCAATTTGGATTAGCTGGGTCATTCCACAATATAGGAATATTAGCTAAGTTGAACCCATTCAAATCAGTAAGATTCTGCGTGGTACGAATACTGGTTACTTTCAAATAACCTTCTGCTGTTAAGTTTCTTTTAGGAGTATAACTTACAAGATTAGCTAATTTAATAACGCTGTCTCTGCGTTCAGCAGTATCAATGAAGTTTTCACGGGTATTTAAGTCATTACGGAAAGCAAGACCTTGGCCCATGAACGCCATAACGTCAAGTAATGCAATAAATTCTGAACTTTCAATATAATCATTAAAAGTTTCAGGATAATATATGGTTAGATAATCTATAAAACTTTTACGTAATGTTTCATAGTCATAACTACGGAAATTTGCTTGCTGGAAAGTTTGATAAATCGTTTTCCAGTCGTTTACCCCAAATAGTGCTGATTGTCTTGAACTTGTAGCCATAAGTATTCTCTTTTAAGTATTTATCATACTTGAAAACATGGGTTTTTTAGGTTACTGAATAGAAGCAGTATTATTAGCATTGTTAAAAAATACATTTAATAACTGCGCTTGATTGAAGGGGGATACTGCTATTTCTAATTCTAACAATATTCCATTTTCTTGCGGGAAAGCCCTAACTGAATTTAGTACTAATCTTGGATCTAAACTAGCTACTCTGCGTATTTCAGTTTCTAATTGAAACTGAACATCTGCTGTATTTGGCTCAAAAACAAAAGACCAAAGTGTAGTACCATAACCTGGTTGTCCTACTTTTTGACCTTGTGGAATATTTAGTGCGTTTACTAAATCTTGTACGACCAAAGGAGTATCTACTAATCCAAATTTATTACCAATATTTACTGGATCAATTAATGAACCTGTTCCGCCAGCAGGACCAGTAGGCAAATTAGTTGACCTAGGTTTATTTGCTGAGATACTGCTGAATCCAATGTATGTGGTCATGATATATTTATACTTATAAACTACTTGATTATCCAGTAGCAGGCTCTGGATATGGTTCACCGGTTATTAAAGTATATTGTTTTCTCTGTAATTCTACAATTTTCTTATCTAAGTCATCCAACTCTTTTTGTGCTGATACTGAAGCCCTTTCAAGTGCTGCAATTTCAGGGTCACCTTGTGGTAATTTTTGTTTAGCTTCTGATGCTTTATATCTTGCATTTCCGGCAGCTTTTGACACATCCCAGCGTTTATCTTTTAATGTTGCAATTTCTTTTATCACTGAATCTTGTTCTGCTAGTGATGCGCTATCTGTGTTAATTTTATTTGGTATTGGTGGAATTCCAGAGAAATTTGGCACTTGAATCTTATTACTACCTAGTATAGAATTAATTTGAGATGTTAATTGACTTCTATCAACTGTTCCTGTAGCTACAGTTGGTAACTTAACTGGAGAAGAACCACCTGCATTCATAGCATTTACACTAGCAGTTAAAGATGCTGCTGCTGACGGTGATAGCCCACTGGTAGCTAGTGCAGATAATGGTACTTTTTTAGTTTTTTCTATATTTTGTGTTATTGCGGTACTTTCTGCACTAATAGTAGAGACACCACTATTAACTGTTTTACTCAATGGGCCTGCTGCCAATGATGCAACTGTGCTTGCCGCAGCGGTTGGTTTTGATATATTATTCATCGCAACCGCAGATGCATTTCTAATTACTGCTCCCCATGGTGCAAGTCCGGGAATTGAACTTATTGAGTTAACTGCTAGGTTTCCAATTGTTTTAACATTCACTGGAGTTCCGGTTGCAACTGCTCCGATAGTTACTGCTGCTATAGCGGATAATCCACCTGCTAATGCTCCTACCCCACTACCTCCCCCATTTGTTCTATTTTTTGGACTTCCAGCACTTAGCGCAGAATTAATACTTGAAGTAACCAATGCACTTACTTGCCCGGGAGTTACTTTCTTTCCGCTTGCTACGGTTGTTGTTAACCCAATGCTTTGTGCTATCAACGATGCTGTTGCTGAATTAATTCTCTTGCCACCATTAGCAGAACCAATTTGTGCTACTGATCCAACTAGTCCATTGATTTGACCCTGTGTAATACTTTTTCCACTTGATAATGTTTGTGCTAATCCTATACTTTGTGTTATCAATGAATTAGGTAGTGCATTTTTACCCTGAGTAGAATTTAATGCTCCAACAATTGTACCAATTTGTCCAGTACTGAGATTTTTTCCACTGGACAATGTTTGTCCTATACCAATACTTGCTGTCAACAAAGATGCTGTTTGTCTTGCGCCTGCGCTTGTTCCACCTGTTGCTGCCCCTATTGCACTAATTGCTGAACCAATTTGACCTTGACTAAGATTTTTACCATTGGTCAATGTTTGTGTTATTCCAATACCTTGTTTTAATAACCCAGCTGTGGCGCCACTGATTGCACTATTCTTTCCACCACTTGCCAATGCATTGACAGTTGATAATAATAACGCACTAGTTTGCGGACTCATTCCACTTGCAGCAGCTTGAGCAGTTTTCAAACTAGAAGTTAATGCACTTGTACCTGGCATTGTTTGTAGTGCTGCTACTTGTGCTGCCGGCAATGCCGCAGCTTCTTCCGCTGCTGCTTGATCTTCTGAGTTTTTTGCAGCAATAGCTGTTAAGTTTTGCGGCACGTTTGCTTCAAGTGGTTTGAAAGATTTAGTTATTGCACCAAATGCAGATGCAGTTAAACTTTTTGCCCCAGCTTGCGCCATTAAACTTTCACCAGGTTTACCTATAATACCCGATCCAGAAAGCGAAACACCTATGGAACCTAACCCGCTAGTAACGTTAGTAGCAAGATTTGATGCAAAATTACCTGAGGCTATTGCTGCTGCGACATTACTTCCAGCACCTGATATTTGATTAGTTACAATAGATTCTAAATTAACAGCCATCTTATCCTCTTTCAAAATCTGTTGCGCTTGATTTTTTTACAAAATCAATTGTAGTCTGTACCCCAACTTCAGAAGCAGCATTCACTAGTCCTGCAATATCCCCGGGTGCTTCTTTCCCTGTAATAACTCCGGCAGCAGTTAATGATGCTTGTGCTTGTTGTAAACTTTCTGCTTTGGCTACTACTTGTGCGCCAGTGTTATTGACAAATGTAGGTAAGTCTTCTGCTCCAGGTTTACCTGTAAACATGCTTGATGGCATAGCAGTCTCTACATTAGCACCACCTTGAACTAAGCTAGTCACAAGTGCAGCAGATCCGGGTTTTATGACCATAGCAGCTTCCATCTGTTGCGGAGTCATTGCCATTTTTCCCACTGCTGCATTAATATCTCCATTGGCATCTGGTATAACTCCTGTGCCAGTTGCTACTACCTCAGGTGCATTTGCTGCTGCATTTACCGCTGCGGAACTAATCATTGCAGTAGAAACATTTTTATCTATACTAGCACTAACTGCTGGCGCAGGTGGCACAGTTGAAGTCAATGCTGCATTGGTTCTATTTGCAGGTGCAGTACTTGCTGCATTATTAGTCTCAGCAACTGCCGGAGCAGGAGGTGATTCAAGATTAGCATCTGGAGAAGATGATACACTTACATCTACCCCTTGTCCTGCGTTAGCCCATGGCATGTGTGCAGGTGCTCTACTTACTATTGATTTCAATAATCCGGGTGCTGCTGCAAATCCTACTTTAGGATCATTCAATGTATCAGTATGTGCAATTTGTGTTATCAATGGAACTTCATTTGGTGTTACTGAAGTCGAGCCAGTGTTAAGATTAACTTTATTACCATTAACAAACATTACTCCACCACTAGCATATGAACCTTCACCGCCGGCACTCATACTCATAGATCCATTAACTTTTATAGTGTAAGTTCCCAATGTATATCCACTAAAATTACTACCTGCTCTCCATCCAATGTTAGTCGCAGCATTTATGTTTATATTGTCTGCTGCTATGTTCAAATCTTTTTTAGCGTTGATATTTATGTTGTTATCAGCATGTAGATTTAAGTCTCCCTGTGTTCTTACATTGACACTATTCATTGCAAACACATCAACAGTACCTTCTGTGCCTAACTCAACATAACTTTGTCCATTGCTATGAATAATTTGTAATGTTTGGCCATCATCACTCATCAATATCTGATGACCTTGAATTGTTCTCAATCTTATTAATTGATCTTTACCGTTTACATCACCGTCGTCCATGACAATACTATGCCCGCCGCGGCGACCTATAATTTGTAATGCTTCTGAATCACCTTGACTTCCTTTGTCCAATACATCCTGATCCGTGTATCCTCCTTGAAATATAGGGCGTCCAGGGGTGCTGACACCCCAACCAACTCTTGAAGGAGATTCACGCAATGCACTACTTGATATTGGACCTCTTATTGGATCTCTGAGTAAGCCTTGTTGTTGATAAATGCCAGCAGCGTAACTGTGAATAGTTTTAGCTTCATTTAAGAAATTTTGACTGTCTGTAATGTTTTTGTTATTTGTGTTTAGATTAGTAACAGGTAATTTAGATGAACCTCCTGTTTGTTCGGCTTCCCCTTTGTTTGCTACAATATTGTCAGATGCTCCTATTGCCGGAATCATTTGTAATAATTCTGGTTCTAAAATTCCACCTATGTAATAACCATAGTTTGAATCACCATTCAAAAATATACAAACTACTCTACTACCTAAGTCAGGCGGACTAAACCACATACCATAAGAACTTGGATTTGATACATAAGTACCGTAATTATCTGATGGGCTACTAGCAGGAGTACTACCAAAAAAAGGACTCATATAATTTACAGTAGTCCAATTTAATTGATCGTCTGGATCGGTTCCCCCAAAATCTTCTATATAAACATCAATTCGTCCGGCGCGAGTATTATCAATATTGTTTTTAACTACTCCAATCACAGGCAATTCACGCAATACGCCGCCGCCTGCGTCTGGTTTACTTCTTTTGTTTTGTCCCTTAGGACTATAAATATCTTCTGCCATATAAATTATTTAATATTAATCTTTTCTATTCCAAGGAAAATTTCCACGATTGGGTCCGGTATTAGTTCCCCTATTAACAGTTCCAGAATCATCATCTTGACTTCCTTTTTTATTAAGTGTCGTTTGATCTTGCACTGGTTTTGATACTGATGGAGGAGGCGGATGATCCCATGGATTAAGTTTACCTTTATATAGTCCGGTATTAGTTCCCCTATTAAGTGCTTCCGCAGTTGCTACACTTTTCACAGTAGTAGAATTATTAGTTGGGGTTGGTGCAGTTCCAGTTGGCGCTCTTGATGTATATGCCGACATCAATGATGCATTTTTATCGTATGTTAATCCATTAAGTGCTACAGTGGATCCGGTCCTAACTTTTGTCTGATTGACTTTAGCTGCACTAGTTGCTGCTGCGGTTCCTGTACCCGAATTAGTAACAACCGGTGCTTTTCTTGCTAGTCTATTAGTTTCTGCGTCAGTTTGATTTACATCAGATTGATTTCCTCTTCCATCAGCGGTTGGGTTATCTAGTTCACTAAATACCCCTGGTATTCCTGATAAATCTTGTTGAAATAAACCTCTACTAAATTTACTTACTACACTTTTTAAATACATAGCAACGCCTCCGCCTCGACTGTCTATTTGGTCTTGTACCCATTTTGGGTGAGGATACAAATTTATAGAATTATTGATATTCATGGTTCCAGTACCATTATTATAATCAGAAGGTTCTTTGAAATTGATTTCAATGAATACTTGACCACCATTTGGATTTATTGAATAACCGTCTGTACCATAACGCAATTTGCTATACACTGTAGCTATTGAACTGGCTGCAGGTTGCATTAAAAAATCAGGATCACCTAAAATAGTAAGATTAACTTCAGCCCAAGAATCTTTGGCATATAAACTTGAAATATATGAATTTTGTGATTCCATACTATAATTTGGTTTACCTTGTATTGGTTGACCTGTTGGTTGACCAATTGCTAGTGGAATATCTTGATTTTGCCCAGACAAATTAGTTGATACACCGGCACCAAGTATTGCAACATTAAAGAACGCATTATTTAATGTTTGTTCATATTTTAATATTTCAGAATTTTTCCCCGTAAACCAATATTCATATCTTTTATGTGGGCCAGTATAAGGTGTCACTTTTCCTCCATATGCGCTAAGTGTGACCGGAGTAGTATATGGCTGAACAATAAATGTAGTTTTAACAACAAAATCTTTTTGTTTTCTATCCCATCCAAGAACTACTACCTCAGCACTAAGATTATACCAACTAATTGGTCTAACTACTTTATTTTTATTATTAACTATTTCAGGAGAACTGTCTGATTTGAGATTATTATCTTGTTCAGCTTTTATCAACATATTTAACGTATCATCTAAATATGAACTTTGTTTGATTATTTCGTCAAATGCTCGTACAATAGAGATACCTTTACCAAGTGCAATAGTAGTTAAATTTGTATTAGGGGTAGTATCTGTTTGTGCTGTTACAGCATTAGATTCTTTTTTATTAGTGGCAGTTGTAGTAGGCATGCGTCTTTTGTCTAATTGCTTTGGGTCAACTATTGTTGCCATTGCTATAGTATCAAAAGAATCATCTTTCCAAACAATATCCCATTTAGCGGCAATTTCTATCTCGTTGTTATCTAATCTTTTTTGTTGTTCTCTGTTCAATGTAGATAATAATCCCCATGATCCTGAAGTTCCACCTGCTCCTGCTTGTGCTATTGCACTTTCGCCCGGTTTACTTTGTCTAACAGTAGAAGGATCAGACCCACCTGATAACGCATCGTATACAGTTTTACCTTGAATCGATGCACCAGACCAAATTATACCTTTTTTAGTATCAAACGCATATGCTCCGGGAATGCATTTAGCTTTGCAAGTATAGACTACAGGAGGACCTCCGATTCTAAAATCTACTGTATTGAGTATTATATCAAAATATCTTTCATACAACCCAATACCAGTTCCAAGGTCAGCACTAATATCTTTATTGATTGTAGCAGCGTCAATTATATTACCATTTTCATCATATCCTAAAAATCTTACACCTAAAATATAAAATTGTCTTATTGGATTTTTAATATCCGAATACCCATTAGTTGGGCAAATTGCTTGCAATGCTGTTTGTGCTTGTTTTAATCTTGTCAAAAAAGAAAATCCATATGGTTCTGTTATCTTAAATTCAATGTCAGTAACATTAGTAGTAGATTGAGAATCTTGTGGAGTCATTGCTTGAGTTATTACCAAATCATCTATATAAAAATCTAAATCAAAACCTGGTGCTCGTTGTATTGGTCCACTGTTATTAATTCCACCACTTTGTGCAATTAAATATGCCCCGCCTGTTTTAATAGTTTTCAAACTTGATGGTGCAGGCGGTGAAATATTTCTTCCTCTTTCTCCTACCCCTTGTGTAAATGAACCAAACTCTACTGCGGCTTGTCTATTGGATTCTGTTTGTGTGTTTGCAGCGTTTGCTGCTGCAATTGATGCACTTCCTTCTTCTGTTATATTATTAATAGCATTTAAGTTTTTTCTACCGCTTAAAATAAATGCTTCATAGGCATCAGGAGTTATCATATACAAAGAAAGTTGATATGTGTAACTTGAAAAATTACTTAATGGATTTTTTAGTCGTTTGCCAATTGATTCATCTTGAGGAGGTAATGCGTCCGGAGTATCAACTGTTCCAGCTTGTGTTGGTCCAGCTGTTCCCGAACGTGCTAATCTAGCAGTTTCAGCAAGAGTTTCATTAGTTGCACCACTTACTGCTGGTATTACAGCAGGTTGTACAGGAGTTTTTGTTACGGTGCCAGTTTTCTTTTTATTTGTCTTATCATCATTGGCTCTGTTTTGTGTAGAGGGAGCACCACGTTTAACAAGTCCACCTGGATATACAGTTCTAGTTACCATCTATTATAATCCTAATGCTTGATTGATAGCACTTAACTTAGGCAAATATATATTAACACCTGATACAAAGTCAAAATATGGATCTTTCAACATATTAGGATTTCTCATTGCAAATACCCACCATAACATACTATTTGAATATAAATCATAAGCTAACAAATCAGGTCTATATTCGTATACTGATGTTATTTCCCAATATACATCTGAAGGATCCATTGGTATGGGTCTGTTAGACATTATATCTAAAAATTGATTGTTTACTAGGTCCGTATTATAATAAGGACTAGTTGCTGGGTACATACTATTTAACATTACCAAATTCCTCCGCCTGATGGTCGTTTTGATAATACTCCAGCCGCATAATCTTTGAGACTGAAGTGATTACTTATATCGTTTCTTGTAACAATAGGGACTGCTGTTATTGATATTTGTATTTTTGTTGGAACATATGTAGGTTCTTGCACCAAATATGCCCCTGAAAACTGTGGAGGAGCAGGTTGTGCTCCAGGTTGTAATTTAGCATCTTGCAGTCTACTATTAAATGTTTGGTTAGCTTTAGGTTGTTCTTGTACAGTACCTGCTCTAATATAATCCACATCAGTTGGCAGTGAATATGTAAAATTAGTTATTGCAAGTGGGTGATTATTAAATTGAAATGCCCCCAATCCTGAAAGATAACATAATGGTGGAGGTGTTCCGGGTTTAGGATCTTGATCTTGACCATAAAACATTTTTGTTACAGATTTGAAAAAATGAATGACTGCTAATAAGTAAGTAGCTTCAAAAACATCTTGTGCAGTAAAATCGCAACTTAATGTAATTTGATCTACTGAACTACTATTGTAAGTATAATACTTATAATTTGTATGTGTTAATGAAGCAGGATCATACTGTACAGCGTATGCAACTGAAATAGCAGGGGTATAAGGGAATATTACCCCATTTGTTGCTTTTAATGGGCTTAATATTCCAGCTATGGTTGTATCAGGATCTTTATATAGATAATTAGAATTAGGGGCTAAACTTAACCGCACCCGCCAATCTTCTCTATTGTTGAAATTTGAATAGTCTTGTTGAGTCGCTTGCGTTTGTGTATTTCGTAGTGCGCTAGTCAATCCTCTATTAGTATTACTAGCAGCAAGGTCTGCATATAATTTAGCTTCTATTGCATCATATTCAGCTTGTCTAGCTGCGGCAATTGCTGCTTCATCAAATTCAGTAACTGTTTTTTTGTCTTGTGCCGCTTCGACTGGTACTCCGTTAACTGCAACTAATGTAGTTTGGCCGTCTTCATCAGTTATGAATTTTTTAGTAGTACCAGTACCTGAATCTGTATTAAATGCTGCAACTCTTGCAGCAGTGTCATTTTCGGTGTTTGCGGGCGCTGCGTTTTCTACTACGGGTGCTACTGGAACAGGAGGAACTGCTGGATCAGCAGAACTATTTGTTGGCGTTGGCGGTGCAGGTGCTGCTGGAACTGGGGTGTCTGTTGCTGTAGCTGCTGCTTGTGCTTCAGTCGCTTGTTGTTTGACAGCCGATGTCGTGTCACGGACGCCAAATGCTATGTCTATCCGATTAGACGTATATCCACCTACAGCAAGTTGCCTAGTAAGGCTATTAATATTTTGTGAATAATTTCCGGGTAATGTTGAACTTTGTGTGCGTGTAGCTGTAGCACCGTTTGGAGCCGTCAATGTATACGTGATAGTATTATCCACTGTATTTAGAACGGCGGTAGTTACTAACCCTGTTGAGGCAGTTATCGTATTACTATATTGTGGCATATCAATTTCTTATCCTTATATACTATTTAGTCATAAATAATACTAGTATTTTTACCATTTCAACAAAAAATTGTTGCATTTCTGCAACTATCATGCTACAATCAATCAAGCATAACTACAACAAGGAGAACTATGTCATTACCCTCACGAAAACCCGTCAACTATTTGAATAACAAAGATATCTTAAAAGAGATACATGAGAGCAAAAATGCATATTGTCATTTTGCTAAACCAGAATATCATAGATATGATTTTATAGTTGATATGCCCCAATCTTCAATTGAGGATAGTTTAGAATATGCATTTAGACCAGAATCTATTCAACAGGCCAAAGAAGCTAGAGCCGCACGATTAGGGATAGAAGCGGGGGCAAAAGATTCAGTTGACCCAGAATCCATTCTAGTGACAGATTTAGTATTTCGTGTAATGAATTGGGATCATGTCCCAGTAGCCCCAAAAGTTCCCCGCAAAACAGTTAAAAAGAAAACCGCAAAGGATATCTTTGAAGTTGAAGAAGTTGACCCTGATGAGATTTTTGCTGATTTGGAAGATGTAACAACCAAAGCAGAAGTAGATGACATGGTACATGTCAAAGTAAACTTTCCCCCATTCCAACATTATAAAATTGACAAAAACAATACTTTCTACTGTGTAGGCAAAAGTCATTGGAAAGGTGATTTAGAATCAGGAGAATTCAGTAAGGATCATGGACAGGTCACAAACAAACTAGCCCGTATGTACATTATGATGTGTGAAAAATATGCCATGAAGTATAATTGGCGTGGGTATACATACAACGATGAAATGCGTAACAGTGCCATTCTACAACTTACATATGTTGGACTACGATTCAATGAAGCTAAAAGTGCTAATCCATTCGCATATTACACCGCAGCAATTACAAATAGTTTCTGCCGTGTATTGAATACGGAAAAACGTAATCAAAATATCCGTGATGATATCTTAGAGATTAACGGACTTAACCCAAGCTGGACTCGTCAGGGTCTTGGTGCTGGTATGAGTTCGGTAGTCTACGAAGAATAATTTTACCAATGTGATTGATTTCGCATTGTCTTTTACTATATACTAATTAGATGAGTAACCTTTTCAAAAAAGCCGCAGTGTTTACAGATATTCACTTTGGCCTTAAGTCAAATAGCCTGCAACATAACCAAGACTGTAATAATTTTGTAGATTGGTTTATAAAGAAAGCAAAGAGTGAGGGATGTGAAACTTGTTTCTTCTTGGGTGATTATAATCATCACAGAGCAAGCATCAACATCCATACACTACAGTTTGGATTACAAGCATTGGAGAAACTAAATGATAGTTTTGATAGGGTATATTTTATACCGGGCAATCATGACCTTTATTATCGTGACCGCAGGGACATTCATAGTGTTGAGTGGGCTAAACATTTACCAAACGTACAAATTGTCAACGACTTCTTCAGTCAAGGAGATGTAGTAATCGCTCCTTGGCTAGTGCAGGATGATTACAAGAAAGTACAAAAACTAAGTGGTAAATACTTGTTTGGTCATTTTGAATTGCCTAGATTCTATATGAATGCTATGGTAGAGATGCCCGATCATGGTGAGATTAATACTGATCATATGAAGGGCTTTGATAAAGTCTTTAGTGGTCACTTTCACAAACGACAAAGCAAGTCTAATGTATGGTACATTGGTAATGCTTTCCCGCATAACTATGCTGACGCAGGTGATGACGCACGTGGTATGATGATATTAGAGTGGGGACAAGACCCAGTCTTTCATAGCTGGCCTCGTCAACCATTGTTCCGTGTATATAAATTAAGTGATGTGCTTGAAAACCCAGAGGGATTGCTATTGATTGATAGTCATGTTAGAGTACATCTTGATATTGATATTAGCTATGAAGAAGCAAACTTCATACGTGAGACATTGATACCAGAACATAAACTAAGAGAAATGGCATTGATACCAATGAAAGTAGATCAAGTTGAACAAGAGGGTCGCGGTGATTTGAAGTTTGAATCAGTAGACCAAATCATCATTGACCAAATCAATAGTATTGAAAGCAATAGTTTTGATAAAAAGATATTATTGGATATCTATAACAATCTATGACAGAACCATTAATAGAACCAAAAGAATACAGAGATTTAGAATCATTGATGAAGGTCAACAAACATTTAGGTATAGCGTTATCTGAATTGACTAAAACTCATTCTTATATTGGTGTTTTGGCTGAACAAAGACGGTTAATTAAAATCAAACTTAGACTAGAAAGTGTTATGGAACGAACACTGAAGGCAGAAGTATTGGCTAAAGATAAGTTTTTTAGAAAATTAAAATGATAACACTTAAGAATATAACATTACGAAACTTCCTAAGCATCGGTCAAGTAACACAAGCAGTAAACTTTGACCGACAAGAACTAACACTTATACTAGGAGAGAACTTAGACTTAGGTGGCGATGGTGCTCGTAATGGTACTGGTAAGACTACATTGATTCAAGGGTTATCTTATGCATTGTTCGGGGTACCCATCAATAGCATTCGTAAAGATAATCTAGTCAATCGTACTAATGCTAAAAACATGATGGTAACATTAGAGTTTAGTGTTGAAGGTATTGAGTATAAGATTGAACGCGGTCGTAAGCCAAATGTGTTGCGATTCTATATTAATAATTCATTGCAAAAAGGAATGGATGACGCACAGGGTGAGAACAAAGAAACACAAGCGTCTATTGAAAAAGTAATTCACATGAGTGCCGATATGTTCAAGCATATCGTAGCATTGAACACTTACAGTGAACCATTTCTTGCTCTTAAAAATAATGAACAGCGTGATATCATTGAACAATTACTAGGCATTACATTATTGTCCGAGAAGGCTGAAGTCATCAAAGGTATGTTGAAAGATACTAAAGATGGTATACAACAAGAAGAATTCAATGTAAAAGCAATTGAAGAAGCCAACAAGCGTGTTAAGGAACAGATTGATGCTACAAAGCGTAGACAGAAGTTATGGCAAATGAAGCACGATGAGGACTTAGAGCGTCTTGCTATTGACTATCAACGGTTGATTACTATTGACATTGCTAGTGAATTGCAAGCACACAAAGATTTAACCACATACAATGAAAAGCGTAAGGCTATAGATGACCTTAACAAACTAATTGCACGTTGCGTGGCTGATGAAGCAAAAGAACAAAAACTAGTTACCAAACTAACAAAAGAAATTAGTGATTTAAAAAATCACACATGTTATGCTTGCGGACAAGAGTTTCATGACCAAAAGCATGAAAATGTTTTAGCTGAAAAAGAAAAATCATTGCAAGAAGCAGCATTACAAGCATTGGCAACGAATACACAATACTTAGAAAATACCCAAGCACTACAAGATTTAGGCGTGTTAGGTGCAACGCCTGTGACACACTATGACACAGAAGCACAGGCGATTAAACATAATAGTCAACTTGAAAACTTGATTACTCAGATTGAAAACAAGTCCAATGAAGTCGATCCATATAGTGAACAGATTGTTGAGATGGAGAACAAAGCATTGCAAGAGATTAACTTTGACAAGATTAATAAATTGACTAGAACTATGGAACATCAAAAGTTCTTACTTGACTTATTGACTAGCAAAGATAGCTTTGTTCGTAAAAAGATTATTGACCAGAATCTATCATACTTGAATGGTAGACTAACTCATTACTTAGATAAGATTGGGTTACCACATAATGTAATATTCAAAAACGATTTACAAGTTGAGATTACAGAATTAGGTCGTGAACTTGATTTTGACAATCTAAGTCGCGGTGAACGCAATAGATTGATTCTAGGATTGAGTTTTGCGTTTAGAGATGTTTGGGAGAACTTATACAGCCCAATCAATACATTGTTTATTGATGAATTGATTGATAGTGGATTAGACACAATGGGTGTTGAAAACGCTATCGCTATTCTTAAAGACATGAGCCGTCGTAGAAAGAAGTCTATTTGGCTTGTTAGTCATCGTGAAGAATTAGCTGGTCGTGTTCCAAATGTATTGAAAGTCATCAAAGAAAACGGATTTACTAGCTATAATACAGCAGTAGACATAGAATAATTTACGGTGGAGAAATGTAGATAAGTATGATTATGTCAAGTCCACAGAAAAACAAAGGTTCAGGTTTCGAAAGAGAAATCGCTAAATATCTATCCGATACATACGGCGAAAGTTTTATTCGTGCTCCTGGGTCTGGAGCATATGTGGGCGGGAAGAATCAACATAGAACACAAATATTACATGAAGGTCAAGTTCGTTCATTCAAAGGCGATATAGTACCTGGTCAATCATTCAGTAGAATGAATGTTGAATGTAAGTTCTATGCAGATTTTCCGTTTCATCTGATACTAACTGGAGAATGTAAAGTATTAGATGGTTGGCTAGCGCAACTTATGGATGTTGCTGATCCGGATGACGTAAACATTTTGTTTATGAAGTTTAATCGTAAAGGCAGATATGTTTGTGTACAAAGCAAACTAACATGGGTCGCAGATAATTTCACTTATTACACTTCTCAAAAACATGGAGACTGGATGATTTTCGAATTTGATAGTTTCTTCTTACATAATATACCAATATTAAAAACATATTGTTCATCAGACACCAAGTCAAATCAAAGTTCCATATTAACTATTAACGTATAAAAATTTGCTGGCTCAGTCTGTGAGTCCTCCTTGAGTTTGTACAGATTGTGCTGTGCTGACGGATCTGGAGTATGCTTATCAGCAATGATAAGGAAAACCGAGAAGGCTCTCGTCAAAGCGAACCTTCAATGAGTCTATATCCAACTCTATCTTGCGGATATAGAACATGCGTTGTCGAAGAATCAATTGAAAGACATTGGTAGCTTCACTACAGTCCCATAAACACTACAGGACAACCGGTTGCGTATAATGTCACGAAAAAGGCGATTGTGCGGGGAATAGATGGCAAAGGATGACGGGCATGGCAAGTTTCCATTGGTAGTGCAAATTTGCACTACCATGGCTTCAAAGCGGCAATATATACCCGATACAATAAAGTTTTTGAGAATACAGAATTGTAGAAAAATAAGACCGAACGAAGTGAGGTCTTAGATGAACGAAGTTCATCTCTTAATGAAACAACCCAATATTTGATAAATGAATAGTTATGGGTTAGAAGAATGGCATTTGAGATTTCTTAGTTGTTTCTAAATTATCTTCAACTATCTTAGCTATAGTTTCTCGTTCATGCGGAGACATATTAAGTATATCTTCATAACTTACGCCTCCTCTCATATACCAAGAATATTTCAATGCATTATCCTTGATCTGTTCGGCTTCTTTTTCTAGCCCATTCAATAATTTTATTATCTGTTCGCTATCAAGAGAAAGAAGCCTTATACGAAAAAATCTGTAACATTTAATGTTATTGCTTGTTCGTAATCATGCGAACAATTTACGCATTTTACTTTTTGTGGTTTAATAGTTGAATTGGCTCTAAGATTAATCATAGATTCACGAATTTTTTCAAATGTATTTCTATCACAAGATGATAAAAATTCAAATATAAACTTAGCATCAGTAACTGTTTCTCCAGGTATACTAATAGAAGCAATGGTCATGGCTATCAAACTCATATTCATGTTAGATAATTTTTTCATTATCTCACTGGATTTTGAATTTTTTTCGTTTTCATTTGTAATAGATTCTAAGGTCATTATTTCCCTTTGTGATTCAAATTGTTTTAAATTAAGGTCGTTTACTTGTTTATAAGACAATGGTTTAAATTTAATTAACAATTCACCAAACGCAACAGTACTTTCAAAATCAATAGGTTTAATAGTTTGTAATAATCCCATTAAGTCTACTCCATATGAACCTTCATTTTCGCATTCTGGACAGATAGATTTCAAATCTAATTCGCTTCCATTAGTAGCAGCACGAATTGCAACTAAGATAGCATCTATATCTATATTTGGCATATGCCATGGGTCTTTGATTGCAGGAATACAGCTTTTTATAATCTCAACGACTGCACTACCGTTAAATAATGCATCCGGGGTTTTGCTTGTAATTTCATCAATTGCAGTCATTGGAAACACTGGAAGTTCTCCGTTTTCCGTCATTTCAATAGCACCCTCTGGGTAATATTCTCCTTTGCTAGGCAATGATATATATAGAGCAGGTCTGCGGAAATACTGTCTTAGGGGGTTGTTCATTAATAATTCTCCAAAAAATATGTATTTTTATAAACACTAAATACAAGTAAACTATTTAGTAGTTGCAAAATAACGGAAAAATAAAGCATGAACGAACAAGAACTGTTTGACAGAATAGAAAGACTGACTAGGGCTTTTGAAGGAATGTCCGAAGGGGTAGAGCGTTCCACGGAAACTACTAGGACACACACCGAAGCTACTCAAGAAACAATTGCCCAACAAAAAAGAGAGAAAGCATTAAGAGAGACAGATCAAAGAGAAGAATATGCTTATTCAGCTAGAATTAGGAAAAACTTTGATGATTTAGGTATTAGTATAAGAACCTACAAAGAAGGTAATGAAACACTATCAAAAATTGAAAAGGCTAGAGTATCTGACATGAAGGCTCGGCAAGCAGCCGAAGCTGAACTAAACAAAGTATTAGAAGAAAATACTTCTGATTTCAAAAATTTAAGTCAATCTGCAAAAGAAAGATATAAAAATGAGTTAAAAAACGAAGTAGCTATGACCCGTGCGCTAGCTTCAACCGGAAGAGTTTTTGATGCAAATGGTAAATTAGTTAAAGAAACTGATGGATTAACTATGGCCCAACGGGCACATATTGGAATACTTAAAGAGCAAGACAGAGTTCAGCAACAAATGGCTGGCAATATTGGACAGTTAGGAAAAGATATAGCAGGTTTAGCAATTACAAGTACTTTGAATTTATTTATAGCAGGAATCAAAGGTGCTTGGGAAGGTGCAAATGCTTTTACTGATGCAATACTAGAAGGAGCTGGTGCTAACTCAGCAGCTGCCGCTCAAGTATCTGCTGAAATGAATGCATTGGCTAGTTCAATAGAAGCTACTGGCTCAAGCATGGTTAGCTTGGGCATGGAAGCTGGTAAAACCGCATTACAAATGATAATTCTAGGCGGACCAATTGGGGTATTGGTTGGTATAATAGGATTACTAATTGGTGCGACATTAGCTTACGAAGGATATCAGAAGCAAGCTACTGCTGCAACAATGAAACGAGATGCTGAATTAATTAAAAAACAAGCAGCAATCTACGATCAATTATATAAAGATTTTAATCAAGTAGGACAAGCATCCATGACCACTGCTGGTGGCATGACACAATTATGGAAACAACTTGGCCAACTTGGATTGTCTACAAAAGATATAGCTAAATTTATTAAAATAGTAGGTGAAAGCGGACAGGCTTTGGCTACGTTTGGCTCTAGTACTGTAGAAGGTTTACAAAAATTCACTGATATAGCAGACCTCGTAAAGAATAAGTTTGGTGAAACGTTTAGAAGAATGGGAATCGATCAAGATGCACTTAATGAACATACACTAAAATACATGGAACAGCAAGTCTCTCTGGGTGGACTTGAGAAAAAAACTACTGAACAAATAGCAGCAGGTGCTAAAGGCTATGTGTTTGAATTAGACAGAGCAGCAACTTTACTTGGTGTAACTCGTAAAGAACAAGAAAAAGCCGCAGATGCTATTAGAGCAATCTCTCAATTGGCTGCTGCAAAAAATGTAGCAAGACAAGAAGGTAATACTGAAAAACTTAAAGATTTAGAACTTACAGAAAACATAGCTAAACAATTTATGGCAAAAGGACTGCCTCAACTGGCAGAGGCATTTGTAAAAAATAAGTCAGGTGCTGCAGTGGATGGCAATCAAGCAGTAATGCTAAGATATCTTGAGCCTATGCTAGAGGCAAACAAAAGAGGAGAAACGAATCAAACTCGTCTATTGGAACTAGCAGGAGAAGGAATAGGTACTTATCAAAATCAAATTGCTAGAAATGTGCAAGTTGCCGGTGAACAATCAGGCGTGGGTATAGATAGTTTTGCAGCTTTTGAAAATTACAAGTTTGCTACAGCAGGATCAGCAGCAAAAACCGCAAAAGCTGATGCCAATGCACCACCGGGTGCACCAAAATACGATCCAGGAGAAGCACTTACTGCATTACGCACATCATTAGATTCATTTACAAATAATCAACTAGACAAGCAATGGGGCGCTAAAATGTTACAGATTGCAATGGAGAAGGATGTGCGAGGTACATTAATAGCAATGCCAAACGCAATGGAATCGGCAATGGATAGATTTTTACCAAAAGCGTTTAGAGAGCCATTAAAAGAATTTATGGAACATATTGCTAAATTTGGTGGATATATAAAAGACTTTGCAGTGAATAATCCAATGATGGCTGCTGGGATAGCTGCTGGAGCATTAGTAGCTTATAAGTTGTTTGCTGGAAAGATGGCTAGTATTGCGGCTGATAAAGCAGAAGATAAATTAGTTGGTAAATTATCAGATGCATTGGGTCGTACTGCTCAAACAGGTGGAGTAACTACAGCACATACAAGCGGTACAAAATATACTCCGGGTTCGTTTGCTGGATGGCAAAATGGGCCTACTGCTAGCGCCCAAATGGGCGGCGCCAAAGCGCGCCCCACAATCGATGCTCCGGGAATGCCTTCGGGTGGTGGCATTCCAGGGGGCGGCGGTAGCAGTAGTGCTAGTGAAATCATAAAAACACTAGCAGAACCTGGCATATTGAAAAATTTAGGAAAAGGAGCAGGAGAAGGACTAGCTGGATTCTTAATGGCATTTGCTAACCCACAAGTTGTATTAGGTGCTGCAGGACTTGCAGCATCAGCAGCAGCTATCATAGCTGGAATTGGTGCAGGTATTGCAGGAGCAAGTTGGATAATGGGTAAAGCATTACCAACACTAATGGAAGGTATCAAGAGTTTTGAAGTATTAGATGGTAAAAAATTAGAACAAGCAGGACTTGGTATAGGGTATTTAGGTACAGGATTAGCAGTATTTGGAGTTGGTGGTGCAGCAGCTGGCATAGGTAGTATCATTAGTAATATGTCTGATGGTCTTACTTCATTCTTTGGTGGAAAAACTCCAATAGACAAATTAGTAGAATTCTCTAAACTTGATATCAATGCAGAAAAAGTTAAATCAAATGCTTCTGCATTTGTGGCATTTAGTGAAGCAATGGCAATAGCAGGTGGAAGTTCAATAATAGGTGGTATAGGAACATTCGTAAGTGCGATAGGTGATGGTCTATCAAAGCTATTTGGAACAGAATTGCCTGTAGATAAATTAATAAAATTCTCTAAACTTGATATCAATGCAGAAAAAGTTAAATCAAATGCAGAAGCATTTATAGCATTTAGTAAAGCAATGGGTGCTGCTGGGACAAGTGCAGTACTTGAAGGTTTAGGAACATCAATAAGTGCAATTGGAGATGGAGTATCAAGATTACTTAATGGAAAAACTCCTATAGATAAATTTGTAAGTTTTTCTAAACTTGATATTGATGTTAAACGAAGTAAAAATAATGCAGAAGCCTTTGTAGAATTTAGTAAAGCATTTGCTCAAGGTGGATTAGGAGCAGCAGCCGGCGGTTTTGGATCACTGATGAGTGGATTAGCTGATGGATTTTTATCAATGTTTGGTAGAAAAGACATAATAGAAAAATTTGTTGATTTTTCTAAACTTAATATTGATCCTAAAAAGACAAAAGAAATGGCAGAAGCCTTTGCTGCGTTTGCAACAGGCATGAATGGCGGAAGTGGTGGAGGAAATAATAGAAGTTCTAGTTCTAGTTCTAGTTCTAGTTCTAGTTCTGGTACTTCATCTAATCCATATAGTATGAAATCCCAAGGGGGTTCTGGTCAAGTACAAGCTACTACTCTTGATCAATTAAAAGCTGCTGGGTTAAGGATGGAATCTAAAACTGGAGATTTACAGGAACCTGGTGCTAAAATTGATCCAGCACTAATAGAGATAGCAAAACAAGTACAGGCAAGTACACCAGGGTTCAAATCTTTCACTGGATTTAATGACAGATATCATGCAGAAAAAACTCCTGAAAGTAGACATACAAAAGGATTAGCATTTGATATGGTTGTGGGTCTAGAACCAGGTAGTAGTAAACCAGGAAAAGAATACGATAAACAAATACAGAAAGCTATATATGCCGCCGGGGGTAAACACGGTATCAATGTTAAAAATGAATATGACGATCCTAGTAAACAAGCAACCGGTGGACATTATCACGTTGAATTACCGCTAAACCCTCTTAAAGCTTATGACGGTGGTGTATTTGATGGTCCTAAAGCTGGATACCCAGTAGAATTGCACGGTAGAGAAGCTATTGTTCCTTTACCTAATCCCGGAGATAAAATAGCAATGGACAAAGCACAGCAAGATGGGTCAGCTAAAAAAGGTGCATTATCGTCAGTAGTAGCAGATACAACTACATCTTCAAAAGACAATAGTTCTGCTATACTAATGGATTTATACTCTATGATGGAATCAAAATTTGATGATCTTATTGATAAAGTAAGCACAACTAATAATTACACTAACAAATTATTAAAGTATTCACAGGGTTAATACTAAATACTAGATAATATTATGACCTATAAAAAACGTTTTACGAATAAAAGTGGTATTTCCAGTCCAATAGGTGGTGGAAATAGTAATTCCGGCGCTTGGAACGGCAGCCCAGGACAAAATGGTTCTGAAACAGGTGGTTGGAATAACACAGAGATGGGTTATAAAAACTACATGAGTAGACTTCCAGAAGTCTATACAGGTCACCCTAATCGTATTGAACGATATAATCAGTATGAAATGATGGACGTAGATGCTGAAATTAACGCATGTTTAGATATCATTAGTGAATTTAGTACACAGAAAAATGAACATAATGACACTCCATTCAATTTGGCATTTACTGATGATCCAACTCCCCATGAAGTAGAATTGCTAAAAACACAATTACAACAATGGTGTAAACTAAACGAATTTGGCACAAGAACATTCAAAATTTTTCGTAATACAATCAAGTACGGTGATCAAGTTTTTGTGCGTGATCCAGAGAACTTTAAGTTATACTGGATTGATAACACAAAAGTTATCAAAGTTATTGTTAACGAAAGTGAAGGTAAAAAGCCAGAACAGTATGTTATCAAAGACATTAACATTAACTTACAGAATCTTACGGTAGCCACTAAAACAAACACAGACTTTGCTGCGAATCCGGCAACTGGTATGGGCGGTACAGGTGGTGGTGGTGCTGGTGGAGGATATACTGTCCCAAGTATGCCCTACAACACTACCGGCAGTCGATTTACATTAGGTCAAAGTGAAAGTGCAATTGATGCTAAACATGTCGTTCATTTAAGTTTAACTGAAGGACTAGATAGATTTTGGCCGTTTGGTCAAAGTATCTTAGAGAACATTTTCAAAGTTTATAAACAAAAAGAATTACTAGAAGATGCGGTTCTTATCTATCGTGTACAACGTGCTCCAGAACGTAGAATGTTTAAGATTGACGTTGGCAACATGCCAAGTCACTTAGCTATGGCTTTCGTTGAACGTATCAAGAATGAGATACACCAAAGACGTATCCCATCAGTTCATGGTGGTTCAGCAATCGTAGATGCTACATACAATCCATTGAGTATGAACGAAGATTACTTCTTCCCAGTAACTGCTGATGGACGTGGGTCTAGTGTTGAAGTATTACCCGGTGGACAAAATCTTGGTGAAATTGATGACTTAAAATACTTTAATAATCGTTTAGCACGTGGCTTACGTGTTCCAAGTAGTTACTTACCTACTGGACCTGATGACAATACTACACCATTGAGTGACGGTCGTGTTGGTACTGCTATGATTCAAGAGTTTCGTTTCAATCAATATTGCGAACGATTACAGAAGTATATCAGTCACAAACTTGATGAAGAATTTAAGTTATTCTTGCGTTGGAGAGGGTTTAATATTGATAGTGGATTATTCACATTAGAGTTTAATCCACCGCAAAACTTTGCTGCATATCGTCAGAGTGAACTAGATACAGCCCGTGTTGCTACATTTCAAGCTATGGAAGCATTTCCTTATATGAGTAAACGCTTTGCATTAGAACGATTCTTAGGATTGAGTGAAGAAGAAATCAATAAGAACGAGAAAATGTGGCGTGAAGAAAATGGCAAAGATGCTGACCTTGAACCAGAAAGCAGTGATTTACGTAACATTGGTATTAGTGCAGGTGACATTGATAGTGATTTAGAAACTGCTGACGCATTAGAAAATCAACCAGAAGAGGGTGCTGAAGCTGGACCAGAAGTAGCAGGTGCAGTAACTGATGCTGGTAATATGCCAGGTGGAACTCCTGCTCCGGCCGGTAATGCAATGTAAGATAAATACTATTCTATGAGACTTATGGAAATGTTCAATCCCGCCATTGAAGGCTATCAAGATACCAGTGCGGATAATAGCAAACCAAAGTGGAAAGAAAGCCGCAAAACAAAACTAACACTAAGACAGATACGAAAACTTAGAAAAATGTTAGACGTTCGTAACTTTGAAAAAGCAAAGTATATCAAAAAAGTGCATGAACAATATGGTGTAAAACCAGACGCTGCTGCACCAGCAATGTAAAATATCTATATTTCTCCTGAAAACGTAAAAAATACGTGCTTATTGAGCATGTTTGGTGAATACTCACTAAATAATTCTACAAAGCCATTACTTAGGAGAAACATACAATGGATAACAAAAAATTTGAACAACTAATTGATTTAATTATCAATGAGAACGAAGAACAAGCCCGTGCATTATTCCATGATATCGTAGTTGAAAAAAGCCGCGAAATCTATGAAGATATAATGAACGATGAGATGGATGAAGGAATGGGCGGTCAAGTAGGCCAGATGATGGACGAAATCTCTGCTGAAGAAGAAGGCATGACCGAAGAAGAAGAAGATGAAATCGACTTTGATGACGAAGGTGATGAAGATATCATTGATATTGATTCTGACGATGAAGATATGGATGAAGAAGGTGTCGAAGATCGTCTAGTAAGCATCGAAGATAAGTTAGACCAATTGATGGCTGAATTCGAAGAAATCATGGGAAATAATGATGACGAAATGGCTGATGACGAAATGGCTGACGCTGATGACGAAATGGCTATGGGTGACGAAGAAATGGCTATGGGTGATGAAGAAGCTATGATGGAAGCTATCACATTAAAGAAAGTTTCTGTAACTCATGGTGACAATGGTCAAAACACAAAAAGCACAAGTTTACAAAACAGTGGACAAGCTGGAATGGACAGTCGTCCAGTAAAGTTCAGTGGCGCTAGTGAGACAGTTCCTACAAGTCCTAAAGGACCTAGCAACTTCTACTCAAAAGGCGAGACAAGTGTAAAAGACGCTAACAACTGGAAAAATGCTCCAGCACAAAACAATGCTGACTTAGAGAAGGCTCCAGCTCCTAAAAAGGGTGACGATGGTGTCAATACTAAGAGTCCAGTCGCTGAATCTCGCAAGCCAGTCAAGCGTAGAATATAAGGAATCTTGGAGCAATGGCTTTGTATCTCAAGGAGCACTTAACTTTTGACCGTGCCAGCATGGTGGTCGAAAGCGTAAGTGAGGGCGATAAGAAGAACCTTTACATGAAAGGTATCTTCATTCAGGGTGGGGTAAAAAACGCCAATGAGCGTATTTACCCCGTTTCTGAAATAGAATCAGCCGTACAAACATTGAACGAACAGATTACCGAAGGTCATTCTGTATTGGGTGAAGTAGATCACCCAGATGACTTGAAGATCAACTTAGACCGTGTGTCACATATGATTACTAGTATGTGGATGGACGGTGCTAACGGTTTCGGCAAGTTAAAGATTTTACCAACTCCAATGGGGCAACTAGTTGCTACTATGTTGGAAAGTGGTGTGAAACTCGGCGTTTCAAGTCGTGGTAGCGGTAACGTGGACGACATGAACGGCAAAGTAAGTGACTTTGAAATAGTCACCGTGGATATTGTTGCACAACCAAGCGCACCTAATGCGTATCCAAAAGCAATCTATGAAGGTATGATGAACATGCGTCATGGTCATAAATTGTTAGATATTGCAAAAGATGCAAATGGCAACAAGAAAGTAGAGAAATACTTGAAAGAGGAAGTAATGCGCCTCATCAATGATCTCAAAATTAAATAAAGGGGAAACAGCATGTTTGATGCTATCAAGCCATTACTTGAAAGTGGACTTATTAACGAAGATGTAGGCCAGGCTCTAAACGAAGCATGGGAATCTAAGTTACAAGAGGCACGTGAGCAAGTACGTGTTGAATTACGTGAAGAATTCGCACAACGTTATGAACATGACAGAATCGTGATGGTAGAAGCCCTAGATAAAATGGTTACAGAAAGTTTATCAGAAGAAATTTCCGAATTTCAATCTGAGAGACAAGCAATGAACGAAGACCGTGTTCAAGCTAAACAACAATTGCGTGAAAGCGCAGTTAAATTCAATAATTTCATGGTTACTAAACTAGCTGAAGAAATTAAAGAATTGCGTAGCGAACGCAAAATACAAATGGAAAGTCAAGCTAAACTTGAGCAATTTATTGTTCATGCATTGGCACGTGAAATTAAAGAATTCACACAAGACAAACAAGCCGTTGTAGAAGCAAAGGTTAAGTTAGTTGCTGAAGGTCGTCAACAATTAGAAAGATTAAAATCACGTTTTGTGACTGAATCTGCTAAAAGATTGAACGAATCTGTTACTAAACATCTTAAGGGTGAATTAGGACAATTGAAGGAAGATATCAAAGTTGCTCGTGAGAACAATTTTGGACGTAGAATATTTGAAAGTTTTGCAAGCGAGTTCTCAGTTACTCATCTAAATGACAAGGCTGAAACCCGTAAACTTATGAATGCTCTACAATTGAAAGACCAACAATTAGCCGAATCCATGACAATACTCAATCAATCTAAAAAATTGATTGAATCTAAAGAACGTGAAGTTCGTATCATTAAAGAGTCTAATCAACGTGAAAAAATGATGAGTGATTTACTTGCTCCATTAAACGATGAAAAGGCAAAAGTAATGAAGGACTTACTAGAAAGTGTACAGACACCAAAGTTACAACACACTTTCGACAAGTATCTACCAGCAGTTCTAAACAGTGGAACAGAGAAGAAAGCTACAAAGCCTATTCTACGTGAAAGTGTTCAAGAAGTAACTGGTGATAAATCTGCCATTAAACAAGAAGTAGATATGGATCAACGTGATAACGTTATCGATATCAAACGTTTGGCAGGGCTTTAAAATAGACATAATTTAGGAGATATAAAATGTCAAAAGTATTATTAGAAGGACGTTGGAACGAGACCAAAGAAGCCCTGTTAGAAGGTCTAAAAGGAACTCGTAAGTCAACAATGAGTGTTATCTTAGAAAACACTAAAAAGCAACTACTTGCTGAATCTTCAGCAGGTACAACAACAGCTGGTAACATCGCTACACTAAACCGTGTGATTCTTCCAGTTATCCGTCGTGTCATGCCAACCGTTATCGCTAACGAATTGGTAGGC
>Ga0164295_10000802_pt1 | contig 26123 bp, 24 predicted proteins | sample GEODES006metaG_FD_111798 | JGI IMG/M metagenome (GOLD analysis project Ga0164295, IMG submission 111798) | Oligotrophic lake water microbial communities from Sparkling Lake, Wisconsin, USA - GEODES006 metaG | ecosystem: Environmental > Aquatic > Freshwater > Lake | place: USA: Sparkling Lake... | reverse complement strand
CTTATGTCACCTTAAAGCCGTTACTACATGTACTGCGTGCCCCCAACGGGATTCGAACCCGTGTTACCGCCGTGAAAGGGCGATGTCCTAGGCCCCTAGACGATGGGGACGTTTCAAGGCTTGATAATCTTACCCGCCTTAAGGCGTGCAACCAAACCGCATGAAATACCGCCTATTCAACGCTTATTTGTTAGCCGATTGCCCAACGAACAGTGACCGAAACAGAGACCTTTTGTTCCCCTAGATCGATAACAGTTTCGGCTGAGTCTGCTTTAGCGCTGGCGCTATAGATGGGATAGGCAGAAGGTGTTGAACTTTCATCAAGGTAGATAACTCGACCTAACTTAACTCCTAGCAGTTTTGCATAAGAGGCAGCTTTTGCTTTTGCCTTTTTCACTGCAGCCGTTCTTGCCGTTTCAGTTGCCTTGTCACTATCTAACACAAATGGGCTCACACCATTTACTTGTAGATTATCTCGGCCTGCTTCAACAATTGCATCAACAACAGCCCCGGCCATTGTTGCACTACGGATAGTGATGTCAAATGATTGTGTGGCACGGTAGCCAGAGAGAGTTGGTGCGCCAGAGGCTGGGTAGGAATACTCTGGGTAAACAGTAATTGATTGTGTTGCAATATCTTTCGTAGCAACCTTGTTGGCAGTTAGCGCTGATCGCACAGCAGACGATGTTGTGCCGGCAGTACTGAGTGCGCCTTTGCTGGTTGTACCAAGAACTGAAACCGTTGCATTGATTCGAACTGCATCTGGGACAACAGTTGTTGTGCCAGTGGCGCTAATTGTGATGTAACGGGTGTCGGCTGCAGTTGCTGGAACTGCAAAGCCAACTCCTGAAATCAGGGTTAGAGTGATAATTGCGGCTATAAGTGTGCGTAAGCGGTTTAGTTTCATGTCCCTATTATCGCGCATAGGCTTGTATTAACGCCAATTAATCCTGAGAAAAGTGAGAGAATTAGCGAGTGAGCCGATTCTTCTTTAACTGCACAGCAGATGCCATGAGCGATGCTGCAGCGTATTTAAGAGCAGGGGATTTAGTGGCCTTTCCTACGGAAACTGTTTATGGCCTGGGGGCAGATGCTTGTAATTCTCAAGCTGTGGCAAGAATTTATTCAGTCAAGGGACGCCCAAGTGATCATCCTTTGATCATTCATATTGCATCTATGGATCGCATGGGAGATTGGGCGAGTGAAGTACCTGAGTATGCAATTAAATTAGCGCGTGACTTTTGGCCAGGGCCCATGACTTTGATTTTAAAGAGAAGTGAATTAGCGGGTGATTTCATTACGGGCGGTCAAGACAGCGTTGGGTTGCGGGTGCCTGATCATGTGGTCGCGCTGGCGTTATTAGAGGCATTTGAGAGGGCTGGGGGTAAAGGTGTGGCAGCACCGAGTGCTAATCGCTTTGGTCATGTTTCACCAACAACTGCTACTGCAGTTATTGAAGAGCTCGGGGATTACTTATCAAAAGATGATTTGGTTCTAGATGGTGGGGCTTGCCATGTTGGGGTTGAATCGACAATCATTGATTGCACAGGCGCAGCACCTGCGGTGCTACGACCTGGTGCGATTAGTGTTGCGATGATTGAAGAGAGCATTTGGTTGAAAACTATACAGAGTGATAAAGAAATACGAGTCAGTGGTGGATTAGAACACCACTATGCGCCTATTGCAAAGGTGTTGCTGTGTGAGAATGCAGTTGCTGGACAAGGCTTAATTGCACACTCGGGCATTAAAACTCCAGAAGGAGTTATCCGGCTGGCTTCCCCTAGTGATGATGATGAGTTTGCAAGGATTCTTTACTCGGCACTTCGAGTAGCAGATGCTCAAGGATTAAAAGAAGTGGTAGTTATTCAGCCGATTGGCATGGGTATTGCCGAGGCGATCCGGGACCGTCTTGCCCGGGCTGCCAACGGGCGTTGAGGGGCTAAAACTCCGATACGATTACCGATTAGTGGGGCCTATAGCTCAGTCGGTAGAGCAACGGACTTTTAATCCGTGGGTCGACGGTTCGAGCCCGTCTGGGCCCACAGTATCCTTCCTCGGCATTACAATTACCTAGTGAGCTATCTATCGATCCGGTCAGGAAACCGAACATGAATGATGCGGGCAAAAAAGTTGCATTAATCACGGGTATTACCGGTCAAGATGGGTCCTACTTGGCTGAGCTGCTGCTGGAGAAAGGCTATGAAGTTCATGGCTTGGTAAGGCGATCAAGCACATTCAATACCGCCAGAATAGATCATTTGTTTATCGATCCCCACGAAAGTGGAGTCCGCTTGTATCTTCATCATGGTGACGTGACAGACCCAATAAGTTTGAGCGGCTTGATTGAAAAAATCAAGCCGACGGAGATTTATAACCTTGCAGCCCAAAGTCATGTACTAGTTTCATTTTCTATGCCTTCTTACACCAATGACGTAAATGCCGGAGGAACACTTTCAATTCTTGAGGCAATTCGTTCATCCGGCCGACCGATTAGATTTTATCAAGCATCTACTAGTGAAATGTTTGGAAGTACACCTCCACCACAGAATCTAAACTCAATTTTTGCCCCAAGAAGTCCATATGCTGCCTCTAAGCTTTACGCCTATTGGGTAACCAAGAACTATCGTGAGGCGTACCAAATTTTCGCCGTGAACGGCATACTTTTCAATCATGAATCTCCACGGAGAGGTGAAACTTTTGTTACACGGAAGATAAGCCTAGGGATAAATCAAATCATGCTTGGTAACCGGAAATCCATTTACTTAGGCAATCTGGATTCGATAAGAGACTGGGGTTATGCCAAAGAGTATGTATATAGTATGTGGCTCATGTTGCAACAAGAGGTACCTCGAGATTATGTCGTTGGCACCGGTGTTGGTGCCACAGTTAGAGATTTTTGTGAGGCCGCATTCTCCCAGGTGGGCTTAGATTATGAGAAGTATGTTAAATTTGATGAAAGATATATGCGCCCTACTGAAGTTGAACAATTAATTTGTGATAATTCGATGACCGAAGTTCAATTGGCTTGGAAACCGGAAACAACGTGGCGAGAGCTTGCCAAAATAATGGTTAATGCAGACACACTTAAATCTCAACCAACAACTTGATTCCAGAAGGAATTAGCCACTAAGTCTTCGATGTACATAAGGTACTCTGGCTTGTTAACCTCGATACTTAACTTTTGTAGTTCTGGCCCTGCGATGATTGCCCGATTGAGACTTTTAACGTCTCTAAAGCTAATCGATATGATCCTGGGGAAATAGTGACTTATGAGATTTTCCCCATCCGTTATGACTACGCAACCAAGAAGTGCAGACTCGATTATTCTGCATTTGAACTGTCTCAAATTCTTTCCACTACACCGAGAAAAATTGATTGTTGATCTAGCTTTACCAAGTTCAAGTAAATAATTATAGTAACCGGCCCCCTTACCCTGCGGATTTACCACCAGTGTAGTCTTAGCTTGAGAATTCAAACTTTCTAGAAATACTCTTCGATACCCGTACAGGGAGCCAACAAAAGTTGTATTTAAATTTCGTTCTAGTGGGTTATGCCTTAAATTCCGTAAAATTTTTATGGTTCCAAGTGACATCGGCAAAACCACTGGACCGAGATAACGAACGCAATCATTGTTTCTACGAAGATAGGGCCTATCAATAGTAACTACAATGACATTGCTAATGTGGTCTGTAATTCGATCTATATGGAACCTTGTAGAGTCCCAAACCGAGTCAAATGCAATCACTACGATCTTGCCTTCCCACCCAGAAGTTCGCAATTCTGTCAAGAAAACATCTAACGACCACCATTCTGATTGAACTGGATCATGCTCAACATCCATAATCAAATAATTTGGATCGAATGTTAGTATTTCTGATTTGGTAACTTCAATCCAGTTTTCACCCGAAACGTTTTTTAATTTCCGCGTATTTTCCGCCCCATATCGGTCACGGGAGGATAAGAAAATCTCAGTGAAAAAATTTCCTGAACAAAATTTGTCGATACCATTTTCCCAATAAGGAATGATAGTCATGATTCTCGGCACTATATCTGAATTTAAAGTATCAGGCACCGCAGAAAAAACCTTCTTGCAGTTAATAAGATGGATATCATGCCTTTTTAATATTCGGTTCCTACGTCTATCGTAGAGGAACTTCTTAATCTGATACCGCGGATTGTAATTTAGCCATAAGAAACCCTCCAAAAAATCAAGAAACTTTGCAATGATGGGGCTAAAAAATGTGTGGAGTAACCGGAGAAATTGTTTGCAACTCCTTGGTAAGAATCTTGCTAGAACAAAGCTAACAACATTTGAGGCATCAGTTTCTTTCAACGCTCACCCTATGCCGGATATATCTCAAGATCTGGAAGTGGGAAGATCAACTTCCCACCCAGATCTAAATAATTTGCGTACTTCTTTATGGCAAATTCACGAAAATGCCAAGGCAGGAATAATATGTAATCAGGCATGGCTTCAAGAACTTCATCTTCAGGAATGATTGGAATTCCACTTCCGGGCATAAATTTACCAAATTTGGCTGTATTCACTTCCCCGATTGCCGTTATAGTTTGTGCGTTAATCCCTAGGTAATTAAGTAGTACATTTCCTTTAGTTGAGGCCCCCATTCCATAAATTGATTTACCAGACAACTTAATTTCACTTAAAATCTTCAACAATTCATCTTTTTTGTTAAGCACGAGCTCTGATGAATTTTTCCAGGTTGATATGGAGTTGAGTTCATTCATTTTCTCGACGTGGAGCAACCATTCAAATACATTATCATGAACGAATGTCTTTTCATTTGCAGAATCAAATTTACGTACAAGAAGGCCTACTGAAACACCATTAGAGTTACTAACTGAAGTGTGGATAACTCTAAAGCCAATTTCACGAAATATGTGATCTAAATTCCCCAAAGAGTAATACTCTAGGTGCTCATGACAAATTGTATCGAAAGCTCCTACTCCGGCCACCCACGGTCCATAACAAACTTCCAAATACCAGTACCCTCCTTCGATTAAGAGGTTATATATCTCTTGTGCAAATCGCACTGGATTTTCAAGATCATAGAACATTGCTATGGAGGTCACTAAATTTGGCTGACTTAATTCTCTCGCGGCGTAAGCTTTCTCTGAGAAAAAATCAACTATAACGTTGACATCAGGGTCGTAAAACTCTAAAAATTTTTCTGCGGAAGGGTCTATTCCGACACGTCTAAAAACATTTGGATCAAAATTACGTAAGAACGTCCCATCATTCGATCCAATATCTAGAACCGTGCCAGGCTCATTCCCTAAGTCAATCCTTGAGGTAATTTCGGATGCAACTTCAGCCAGATGTTTAATCATTCTAGGATTCAAGCCACTTCTGTACCCATAAGATTCACCATACATCTTTTCGAGAGTCACTGACTCACCAAGTTGAACTAAATTGCAGTTACCACAAACAAACAAAACTAATGGAAAGAGTTGAACCTTATTACTAATCCTATCTTGGAATACTCCCGATAAGGGTTGAAAACCTAGGTCCATCACCTTATCTAAAAGGGGGCTTTCACATATTCGGCATTTCGTAGAAGCCTCGTCGTTTCTGCCTGTATTCTCTGACATAACCGCAATCGTATACGCTCAAGCATCCACTTTGGAGAATTATGACGCGAGTCCTAGTTATTGGCTGTAATGGTCAAGATGGACAACTTCTTACTAGAAGTCTAGAAGAGAACGGTCATATAGTCTATGGCCTTACAAGTCCAGTCAGCACACACAACTTTGATAACACAACAAACCTGAGAATTCTTAGAGATGATTTTACAAAATACGAGGTTGTTAAGACTTTGTTATCAGAGCTACAACCTTCAATTGTTTATCATTTAGCATCGGTAAATATCAATTCTTATGCTCGTCTTAAACAAGAAGAAATTACATCTGGAAAATGGCCTCGAGCAGTTCAGGTCGGTATAACTGAGAACGTACTCCGATACATTCTTGATAGTGATTTAGATACACGTTTCATACTAGCAGGTTCTAGTCGAATGTTTTCAGCAAAAGGAGATACGAGAGTAGTATCTAGAGATGACATCCCCAATCCAGTTGATTTCTATGGTGTTTATAAAACGGAAGCCCATTTATTGTTAAAAAATGCACGAAGAAAAGGGGTCAATGCCGGCACTGCGATTTTGTTTAACCATGAGAGCCATTTAAGAAAATCTGGCTTTCTTTTCCCCCATCTTGCTGATGAAATCTTTAAGATTTTAACTGGGCTTCAAAAAGAAATTAGGGTTTTAGATGCTGACGCCAAGACTGATTGGCATGTGGCGAATGAAACAGTAATAGGGCTCATGAAAATGTCACAGCAGATAAAATTAGAAGACTATGTTTTGGCAAGCGGGAATCTATTATCAGTCAGAGATTTGATCACTAATTACTTTTGGGAGTATCACAGATGCAAACCACCCGCTTTAATCTCCACTTCTCAAGATAGAGAACGCAGCGTTCTGGTTGGCAACATAAATGATACGACTCGAGATTTAGGTTGGAAACCAATCACCCCGGTAACCTCAGTTTTGGATGAGTTAATCAAGCTACGATCGAAAGGGTAGTGTGTAAATCAAACTCATCTAAATCCTCGTTTTATGCTTGAGAAAAGTCTTAACAATGCACCCATGCCCAGTGCAGATAAAACTCTGTACATAAGGATTTTTGGCTTACTAAAATCTATTACTAGTTTACAAAGTATAACCTTGAATAATTCATTATATTTCAAAAACCGCGATTGGGTGACAAAGATACTCTCTTCCAAAGAGATGGCTCCATTGTTGCCTAAAAAATTTGAGTTAATGCATACACCGAGGTAACCTCGAGATAAGTCCTCATAATTTAATTGAGAAAAACGCGCCATAGCTAATTGATTTTCTGTATGAAAAACTTTAAATAGGGGTTCTCGAATTCTGAGAGGAATTTTCAGCGTCTGGAGGTAATAATTGTACCATGAGAATTCGTATGGTGAAATTTTCATTAGGTCGATGTAATCAAAGTTATGTGGTTTTAGAATATTCATATCAAACAAGCTGAGTTTATCAGCAGATAAAATCTGAAAGCCGTGACAATTTAACCAAACTTCATTTGTATCCATACCCAAAAATCTTAAAATCTGATCTTGAGACTTTTTTCTGTCTTTCCAGTACCTTTCAAAGTAATTCGAGTCTATTTGTATTTCATTATCCTCAATTAAAATTGTATATGGCTGACCTGACGAGGTAACAAAATCTGATAGTTTGAAGTCCCGTAAAAATTCTCCATCAGAATCAAGACAGAGATAATGATGAACAAGGTTCATTCGATGAAAAGCCAACTTAATGATTTCTTGGTTGATATATCCGGGACGAATCCCACTCACATCTTCACTAGTTAAAATGGTAGGGATACTATCCTCACATATTACAGTAGTATTTGGGTAATTGAGAGACTCAAAAATCTGCACATCTGTCGATGGAGCCACTATGAATGTGTGAATTGAATCAAGGTTGTATCTCACAATAGAGTCTAGGAGTTTTTTAACGTAATTTAGGTGTGGCGCGTAAGTTTTTAACAAAAAAGCAAAATGTAGTTGTGTCACTTCCATCATGTTTCTTACATTAGCATGTAAGGCGAGATATGATGCCTTAATAGGAGAGTTTTTTTTGGGGGGGGGGACATGAATCTTTTAAATCAAAAAAAAATAGATGTAAACAGTTTCACCTTTAATAAGCAGAGTTTATACTTGGAAAACCATCTCAATATGCCACATTACTCTCAAGCGAGAGGTATCAAGGATTCATTCAGGCTGAGTGATGGAAATTTTATCGAACTTAGGGCTTTATTTGCCCATAGTGTGCGAATGGAAATGAGGGGGCAGAGTACCAAGTTAAAGGAAAAAGAGGAAAATCTGCTGGAGTACTCTACCGGTCACATTGCTTGTTGCACAGATTTGAATTGTTTAGAGCTTCATAATTCAACAAATCAAAAGACCAGGGTTTTCAAAGATGTTGTATTTACATCTCACGCGGAGAGTTACAACATTCATCACTTTGTATTGGAAATTCTTCCCGTTTTATGGATGCAAAGAGAACTTCTGAATAGAAAGTCGTTGGTATTAATGGGGTCACAAGATTCTAGATTCGCCCAGGAGCTTGTCGATCTACTTGATTTAAATCTCAAGGTTATAACCGTCCCAATTGGATCTATTTGTGATTTTAAAGATTCAATTTTTCTTGAGACAGTTCCTTTCAGAGTCTATCCGGTACAAATACTTGAAGAGATAAGGAGCTATGTTTGGAGAAAATTGCAACTTGAGAGCGTATCCAGCGAGAGAAAATCCGGAGTCTTGTTTTTAGGACGTGGCGACCAATCTAGAAATCGTCGGAAGATAGAAAATGAACATTTGTTACTGCAATATCTAGAGAGCAACTTTGGAAGTGTGAGGATGATTCGCCCAGGACTTACGGATTTACAGAGTACAATAAATTCAATTGCTAGAGAAACCCTTATAGCAGGCCCAACCGGAGGTGCTCTTGTAAATTTGATTTGGGCCCGCAATATGTCCGATTTCATTGAAATCATACCCGATACTTATCCAGGGGATACAGAGTCTAAAGAGCTATCTAAGTTGTTTTCATTCGTACATCACTCGCTTTACTCAAGAAACACTGATTTAACAGTTAATTTCTCCTCTTCCAACCAAGAAGTAATGTTGCCTTGAATATTTTATTTATTAAATGAGATTTAAAGTTTGGGTGAATATTCTTGCCATTAATCTTCCAAGTATTTTGATCACCAAGAGTTGCTAGGGTAAAAGGTGTCCCTAACTCAGAATGAAACAGCCCCCAGGGAAGAATTTTTTGAGGATTTTCAATCTGTAACTCTGGGGTATTCAGTACATCACGTAATTCTTGAGAGTTAAGAGCGGAGTAACCCGCATTGAGGGTAGCCCAACTAGTTAACCCGGTAGTTATCACGGGTGCCAATTGAGCGAAGATAATTTCAGCTCCAATTGATGAGTTATAGTGAAATACGATGTTACTCTTTGCAGCCAGAGCGAAAGAATCAATCTTTGAATCCCCCCTTATGATTCTTAAGTGATTAAAGCCAGTTGTTTTTGTCCATATGTCATCTTCATCTTCAAAATGAGATTTAGCACCTGGTGGAATTGGGTGTTTCCTTAGATATACAACCCAATCTCGAGGATTGAGTGACTCCAGAACGCTCTTTAGAGCCTCCCCTTGGTCTTGAAAGTTTCCGGCAGGTATCACATCAGTTCCTACCTGTTCAATTTGGCTACTAGAATAAAAAGTCGCCACCTTTTTATCATATTCGAATTCAGGAAGAAGTCCACTTGTCGTTAGTTTTGCCCAGGACACCAGATGGTAGGGATCTTGGATTAGGCCACTCCTCCTGATATTAAAATAATTTGCTGATTTGCTTTCGCGGTCGGTCAAAGAAGCATTTTCCCACATTAATGACAGAAATTTGTTGGCTTCTGATTGAGATTGCGCAGAGTAATTCCATACATGCAATCGATCTGGCTTAGCGCCAGACTCCAAAATCTTGACCTCATAACCAAGAAATCTAAGTGATTTCACAGTAACTGCTGCAGATACTACTTTGCCATTTGGAACATAGCACAGGCCAAAACTATCTGGGGATTTGAGAGAGACAAGAGTATTTGAAATTCGTACAGCTTTTTGAAAATTCATAGCCCATGTCCATCGGTCCTGAATCGAGTGCAAATTTCTCTTTCCGGTAGATGCGACTGTTCCAGGGTAAATGATTCTGTTCAGCTCAGAAAAACTAAACCTTGGAAGCCTAATGCTAGGTACAAGTGAATTTACAACTAAAACATCAATTCCATATTCCTTTAGAGTTGGTTGTACATTTTGACGAGAGCCTTTCCAGCCAAAAAATCTCTTTATTATGTTTTTGGCTTCAACAACATAACCGTGGGTTATATAAACGATGAGGGGATTCACAAATTTCTCCCTGAGTGACACGGCGTGCTCAATTGCAACCACCCATTGCCATGGATCATCCTCAGTGACAAAGATTAAGGTCTGATGACTTTTCAAATTTTCCTCATTAACTCGCTTCAATACTTGACCCCACTTCAAGTGACGCGATATTTGGGTCTCCTATTCTAATACCTTGACGCTCCTCTATAATTTGGATGAATTGGCCAGCTTGCAAAAGCGATGCAAAAGAACCTAAATCTAGCCATGCAGTCCCTAATGGCATTTTAACTACTGTTAGGTCCTTGGACTCTAGATAACTTCTGTTCAAATCAGAAATCTCCAATTCACCTCTCGGGGATGGGCGTAGTTCAGAAATTCGAGACACAGCCGTTGCATCGTAGAAATACACTCCAGGAACTGCCCAATTCGAGACAAAGCTCAAAGGTTTCTCTTGGATTAATACAGGCTCACCATTAGGGTTGAACTTAATCACACCAAAGTTTTCGGGATTTGACACTGAATGGGCAAGAATAGTTGCACCCTCTCCCGCTACTTTTGAAACTAGATTTCTTCCCAAACCAGGTCCATAAATTAGATTGTCCCCCAAAATTAGGCAGAACTTTTCACCCTCAACAAATTGCTTGCAAGCCAAAATTCCCCCTGCAATTCCATTCGGTTTTTCCTGAATGAAGTATTGGATATCTAAATTTAGGTTCTTCCCATCATTTAAGAGTTTATGAAATGACCCCAAGTCGTCACGGTTGCATACGATTGCTATCTCTGTGATTCCTGCAAGTATCAAAGTTGTTAATGGATAAAAAATCATTGGCTTGTTGTAAACAGGTAGAAGATGTTTGTTTATCACATCAGTGAGTGGCTTAAGTCGCGTGCCAGTACCACCTGCTAGAATCACGCCTCGCATAAGGTTACTTTACCGTAAAATCGGATTCTCAAGGGGGAATGGGTCCAAATTGAAAATTCTAGTTACTGGTGGCGCGGGTTTTGTGGGATCAAATTATCTAAAGAGAACACTGTTGAATGGAAGTAATGAGATTTCTGGTGTAATCGCCTTGGATAAACTGACCTACGCAGGATCTTTGGATAATATCCACAACCTACAAGGCGATTCTCGTTTCGAATTTATTCAAGGTGATATCTGTGACAGAGAATTAGTATCACAATTGTTCACAAAGGTAGATGCAGTGGTTCATTTTGCCGCTGAGTCACATGTGGATCGCTCGATAAATTCTAGTTCAGAGTTCATAAAAACAAATGTTATGGGTACTGCAAACCTACTCGATGCACTGCGCAACAACCCTAGGATTAGGTTTTTGCATGTAAGCACCGATGAAGTTTATGGTTCAATCTCCTCTGGAAGCTGGAATGAGTCCGCTCCACTCATGCCGAACTCACCATATTCTGCAAGTAAAGCGTCATCAGATTTAATGGCAATTTCTTATTTTAGAACTTACGGTTTAGACATCATGATTTCTCGTTGTTGCAATAATTATGGTCCAAATCAGTATCCAGAGAAGATCATTCCACTTTTTATTACAAACCTGCTAAGTGAAAGAAAAATTCCAATCTATGGTTCAGGAGTGAATATTCGTGAATGGATTCATGTGAACGATCACTGCGATGCCATCAATCTGATTTTAACAACTGGCAAATCTGGTGAGGTATATAACATTGGTTCTGGTTACGAGTTAAGCAATTTGGAGCTAACTCAGAAGATTTTGGAACGATTTGGAAAAAGTACCGAAAGTATAGTTTACGTCGAGGACCGCCTTGGACACGACATTCGTTATTCACTAGATTGCTCTAAGTTAAATAACGAATTGAGCTTTACCTGCAAGACAAGTTTTGAGGTTGGATTGATGGATACAATTGATTGGTATCGAGAAAATTCCCATTGGTGGAAGGCCAGAACTATTTAGGGAATGATTTAACGATTTTTTCCACATAATCCAGCATCTGCGCTGAAATAGTTGGAGAAACGCCTACGAAAAAGACTTTGTTTAGAACTTGCGTTGCATTTGGGTAGTTCTTCCAATTTCCGAATCTACGGTATGCGGGCTGAAGAAGCAAATTTCCAGCAAAGTAGTTGCGGGTTTGTATTCTATTGTCTTCAAGATGCGAAACGAGATTTCTCTTCAAAGAAGCGGAGTCGCAAACGAATGGTGCGCCAAACCAGGAAGCCGTAGCTTTTTCCTTTTCTTCAATACCTCTGCAACCTTCAATGCCAGTGAAGAAAGAATCCATATGAAACTTATTACTTCGCCGCAATGCTTCGATTTCAGTCACTTTTTCCAGCTGAACTATTCCGATTGCTCCTTGCAAATCTAGTGGCTTTAGATTGTAGCCAACGTTTTCAAAAACATACTTATGGTCAACAACCACATCACAATCTGGTATCCACTCATCAAATCTCTTTTTGCATGTTCCATTAGGAAGCAAATTCTGTCGCCCCACGCAATAGCAAGCCCGTCCCCACCACGCGAGACTGCGGGCCAACTTAACTATTTCTGGGTTCTTACTTGAAACCATCCCACCTTCCATGGTTGTGATGTGGTGGGCTGGATAAAATGAACATGAGGATGCTATCGCGTTCTCTGTTAGGTAGTCATTCCCCCATCTGCTACCCAGTGAGTCACAATTATCTGCGATCACCTTTATTTGCTTTTCGGAACAAATCTCAAGTAATCGGTCAATATCGTATGGATTACCAAGCACAGGTGAAGAGAAAACTGCACGTGTTCGGGAGGTAATTGCTCTTTTCACATGATCTAAATCCCAGTTCAAGTCATCCCATGAAATGTCTACGAAAACGGGAGTTAAGCCATTCTGAATTACTGCACTTGCGGTTGTTGGGAAACCAACGACAGAAACAATAATCTCATCTCCATCTTGCCATTCAAAATACTTCTTTAGCGCCGCAACCATAACTAAATTCGCAGAACTACCTGAGTTGACCATGAGAGATTCCGAAAAACCAAATTTTTTAGAAAATCTTCTTTCGAATTTATCCACTTTTTCCCCAGAGGATAACCATTTTCCATCTAGTAAGCTCTCTACAGCCGCTACAACTTCGGATTGATCCCAGTAGGGACCCGAATAGTAAACGGTATCCTTGTTTTCATCGAATTCATTTCTGCTATTTGCAATATATGGAAAGGGATTGTTACTTGAATTAGCATAACTTGCGATGAAGTTAGCGACATTTTTGTTTTGGTTCATAAGTGAAGTATCTCATCTAGGATATTGTATCTATGGTTAAAACCAAGACTTTTAAGAGTAGTTGTATCTAAATAAGCATCTCGAACCTGAACTTTCTTGTGAAAGTCTGGTGTTTGAATGAAAATGAATTGACTCTCACTACTAAAGTCACTCTTTGCTCTCTCGAGCAAATCAATAAATCTTGAGGGAACACCCGTTCCAATATTGAGTATTGAGTTTAGTGGAGCTGATTCGATAGCAATGTCAAGAGCAGAAACTACATCTCGGATATCTATGTAGTCGCGCACAAAATCTCCACCCTCGTAAACTTCTATATTGTTTCCTTTTTTAATCTCATTAATGAGATGCTGCAGAGCATTTTTTTTCTTCGATACACCTTTGTCGGTGTCTCCAAAGACATTTGCTAGTCGAAAAATTCTAAATTTTATATCATGAGTTTCACAATATGAGCGAATAAACATTTCAGCTGAATATTTGGAGATGGAATAGAACCCCTTGGGTCTACATTCATAGGACTCCTTCAGAGGCAATTCAGAACCTTCGCCATAGACAAACCAAGAGCTAAGATAATTAAAAGTAAAATCCCGAAATTTAGATCTAATCAACTCTAAATCCTCTATGAGCTTGATCAAGTTTGACTCGATATCCAAAGTTGGGTTTTGAAAAATGTTGTAGTTGTCCGTAGTTCCGATTGCATAGAGCACGTTAGAAAATGTTGGATTTGGATCAAAGCGGTCGACAATATCAATTTTGTTATGACTTAAGCGTGAGTAAGAACTACCAATAAACCCTGTTCCACCAAATACAGAAATTAAAGTCAATTGAAAGCCTTTCGTAGCAATACAATTAAGAGACGTCTAGTGAACTTTACGACAGAGAAAATGCTAGCGCAAAAAACCAAGATCGGTTTATCCGAAGCGTAGCGTGACAAATTTCGCAGTTCGAAATACTCGTGGGTGAAAACCCGGGAGCTTAAGCCACCACCGCTGTATTCTTCCCGATAATGAAAAGTTAAGGGACATTCTAATCTTGCAAAAGACATTCCGGAGTACAAACAAGCTAACCAGAGCCCGTAATCTTCTGACAGACCTTTTTCAAATCTTTTTGAGATCTCACGTCTCATTAAAACAGATCGAGTTTTTACCAAATTACGAAACAACATCTGGTTAAAGTTAAGGCTTGTAATAACACAATTGTCGACAATGTTGGGTATGGAACTACCCTGTTCAAATAAGTAAGAATTTGTGCAAACAAGGTCCAAAGTAGGAAATTCTGAAATGACATCTAATTGAAGCTCTAGTTTTCTTGGATGCCAGGCATCATCAGCATCAAGGAATGCGATCCACTTAGTTGTGGCGATATTCCAAGCCAGATTTCTTGATAATCCGGGTCCTAGATTTTCTTTATTGTGCAAAACTACGAGATTAAACGGAAGTCTCTTGGTGAGAATCATGTCCAAAATCGAAGGAGTTGTATCAGTTGAATAATCATTCACAATAATGACTTGATTTGGCTTCACCGTCTGTAAGGCTATAGAGGCAATCGCGCGCTCTATAGTTTCTGAACAATTATATGCTGGGATAATGACAGTGACATCTGGTTGCTCATTCATTTTCTTGAACGTTCAGATAGCATCTTTGAGAAGTGGGACACACTTCTTTGTTGCATTTGTTTATTAAAGTCAACAGGCGATTGCTTACCTTTTTGAGAGGCGGCAGCAATCGCATTTGCCATATCTTTAGGCTCCTTAGGATTAAAGAATATCGGATACTCACCCGCAATTTCACGGAATACCTCCAGATTCGAGCAGGCTAAAGGCGTACCTACACTCATGGCCTCTATGCATGCTCGCCCAAATCCCTCACTGAAGGATGGGCAAACCACTATATTGGAACACATGTAAGCTATCTTCAATTCATGAACTGATAAGTGGCCGAGAAATACAACTCTACTCAAAAGGTATTCATCTCCTGCAATTACTTTTAGCCACTTCGTTTTTTCTTCACCCGTGACCATTAGAAGATAGTTACTGTTTTTTTCTAACAAAATCCGAAAACTCTGGAGTAAATTTGGAACATTTTTTCTGTTTTCAAAGCCACTAGTGTAAAGAACTTTAATTGAGTTTCCACCGTACTTCTTGTTAAAAGATTCGATGTCTTGTGATGAGGGTATAAAGTTTAAAAAAATTTCACTTACCTTGTTAGCAATTACATGTATAGAAGTTACAGGAATAGCTAATTTTTGGACTAGTTGATCTCTGCTTGTCTTCGATACGGTAATCACACTTTGCGCTCTAGAGACTGCTTGTTTCATCCTGCAGACAAAGTATTGCCGTCGAATTCTTGGGTATAGATTTGGCACCTCAAAGAAACACAGATCATGAACAGTTATAATAGACGGGATGCTTTTCGGAATTGCCACATCAAAGTAGGGAGAGAAAACTAAGTTTGGTTTTTTGATAAGAGCAAAAAATGGAAAAGTGACGTGGTTATAAACCAAGTGAGCAACTTTTCCAGGTAACCATGAAAACCATGGTAATTCTAGGCGTTCCACATTTAGTTCCGGATAGACTTTTGGATCGCTTAAATGCGGGTATACAAGCACCATGCTTTTAAGCAAATCTGAATCAAGATCTTCAGTCAAATCCTGCAGCCAAGCGCCGATACCCGCTGAATGAAGTGCCGGATTCTTTGCTTCAATCCAAATCTTCACAATATGGACCTAACTTGTTTGGCTAAGTTCTCAACAAGTCGAGCCATCAGTGTGATTAACTGAATGAGAGGTCGCAACAATGACAAGATGAATCGATTCTTCACACCTCGGGATTCTCTTCTTGCCGCTTCAAAAAAATGTGAAAAGGCATCAGAAATGAATCCCATAGATAACAGAGCTCCCGAAAATGCAAAACTGTCGGGAGCTGATCGAGGAAAAGCCTGGTTGGACTTCGCAACTATCTCCGCAGCACGGTGATCATACGTATGGAAATTTCTAACTTTTTTCATGCCATTATTGGCTATTTCCTCCAATCGATCAGGTTGAGCCAACATCCCTCTAACTAGCTTTACTAAATCAAGCTTATCTCTATAAACAATCAAATCTTCCCCGACGATGAATAAATCTTCTAATCCATTGCTGAGAATTTCATTTGTGCAAAGGAGTGCTCCAGAACCCATTGCTTCAAAATAACGCATATTTATATCGTTTTTTAGGCTGTGGTTAAAAACCACCTTACTATTTCGATAAATTTGCAACATTTCTTTCGGCGGCCTAGAATCAATCAAGATATTTGAGAACTCCGCATTCAATGCTTCTAATAATTCTCCTCTCTCTGGGTAGAGAGACCAATTTCTGGAACCAACATAACTCACATCGATAACTTTCTTATTAGTACCTATTCCACGACTGGGGTAAGCAAGAGGGAGCCAGGAGACAGAAGCTATGCCATCAGAACTAAGAAGATCAACATACGATTTTTGTGCAACAAATGTGTGATCAAAGAGCCTGCTTATCCGTAAATGTTTTTGATAATCATTATGTGTATCTATGCCCCACCAAAATTTAGGACAGCTAAGCTGGTCAAAATAAATTGGAAATACACCCATCTTTCCGCCCTCAATAAACAGAATTAACTCAGGTGAAATTTCGTACTCTCGAAGTATTTTTTTGAGATTTACGCCTCCACGTGCCACCAAGTCCGTGTGAGGACCCCTTACATCAGAGATGACAAAAACTTTATAGCCAATTTCCCTGAAGGATTCAATCAAATAGTTTGCTGGAGAAAAGTTACTTGTAGAGGCGATTAAAATTATGGTGTGACTTTTCATTTGCTAAACCCCCACTTGGCTAAAAAATATTTGGTGTTTCTTTCATGTAGTTCTAATGTATCAATTTGAGAATCAAGGTAACGAATCTGTGTTCGATGAGCACTAACTCCGTGATACTGATTATGGAAAATGTCTAAGTGGGGTATAACTCTACAACGCCAACCTGCTTTTCGAACCGCAAAACTAAAGTCAACTTCTTCGCACCCAGCGGGTGAGTATGCGATATCAAAACCACCTACCTGAAAGTAAACGGAGCTTCGAACCAAAAATAAAAACCCTGAAATCACATCTGAATCTTCTGGAATTTTTGTTCCCACGAATCTATCTGGCCGCCCATTTTTGTAAAGATCCCCTTTTGGGCCTACTTCCCCGACGAGTGGATCTTCATCAAGTGCTTCACAGAGTGACTCGATTGAACTCTTGCCAATTCTAACGTCGTCACTTGCATAACAAAGGTACTCACCCTCGGATAGTTGCGCACCCATATTCCAAGACCGTGGTACGCCGGGATTAACGCTGTTCAGGATATACTTTGTAACTAATGCATGGTTTTTCACGAATTGAATCAAATCGTCATCCATGGAATTACAAATCACTATAACTTCAAAATCAACTGTCACATTCCGGTGGATATCATCTAGCAGTTCACTGAGCGTCGATCTTGGCATAAAAAATCTTTTTTTATTTCGCGGCCTCTGAAGGTAAAGTACAGGAATTATGAAGCTTACCTTTGGAGTCAGTTTCATGGCATCACACCTTCCAACCTATCCCAGAATTCTTCTGCAGAACCTTTTAAGTTTTGTGGTCGAGAAATATCAAATGGAAACGATGTTGCACCGACATTTTCATTTGTGATTAAGTTGCACCCCGAAAGAGCTGCTTCAACGACAACCCTACCCTGTGGCTCAGGCCAACGTGGGAGGAAAACAAAATTCTTCGCACGGTTCATAATTTTGGGAATTTCTGAATAGGGTATTTTTCCCAAATGTTTGCCAAAATCTAAATTCACATTCGGGTGAATATCGCCAACTAGAACTAAATTTTTGTCTGAATAATCCCTTTTTAGTTCATGAAAACCTTTTGCTTCCGAAAGCACTCCGACAAAGAGGTATTCGATGTCCCGTTCTAAGTGCATATTGTAGAAACTCTCTGTATCAATGATTGGTCTCAGTATTAGACATTTACTTAAGTCATCAATCCCTAGCACTTTATTAGAAACACTCTGATGAAGAGGGCTGACGTAAATATTTAGCAAAGAATTTTTATATGCGTCAATAACTAATGATTTAACTGCGAAACAGTTCTCCCCAAAGTCTCGGGCAGCAATATTACGCCTAATTCGAAGTGGAGATTTGTACTGACATGTATTTGATTGATAACCAGAACAAGGTAAATAACCTAAATCGCAAACGTCCGCATATGCATTTGTCATATGAACAAAGGGTCTACGTCCAATCACTTTTTCGAGAAATCGATTTTCCAGACGTATCCACGCCCCGCCACTCCTGAGAGTTTCTGGATAATTAAAAATATCGCAAAGAATGTCCAAGTCAGCCGCTTGATCGTAGTTACTGTAAGTATTCCTTGCAAAAGTAAATGTAAATGTGTGCCCACGTGCCTGCCCTAACTCAATTAAATGGCGATTTACAGTTTCGCCACCTCCTTTGAACTTAAACGGATTTAGGTATGCCACGTAATTGACTTTCATTTTTCGATCAACCTTAGAGCATTTGCATAGGAATTCAAATGTGCATCAATAAAACCACTAACGTTGAACTCTGTGGTAATCCGTGTTCTAGCATTTTCTCCGAGTGTCTCTCTAAGCTTTGTTGAATTCTGAAGCTTTCGTATGGCCAAAGAGAGACCTTCGATTTCTTCAACCACGAAGCCACTAAATCCGTCAAGAATTACTTCCGCAACGGCTCCAACATTTAATGCAACGGATGGAAGACCAGCAAATCCAGCTTCGATAAGTGAAATAGGTTGAGCTTCATTATCTGAAGTTAGAAGCGCTATATCCGAAGCACCCCAGACAATTTCTGGTGTGGACCAACCAATTACTTTAACATTGAAGGGTGCCTTGAGTTTTATAGAATCCTGAAGTTCTCCTCCACCAGCCATAACAAATGTCAAGTCAGGATTTGACTTAGCCAACTCAATAACTCTATCGGGGCGCTTTATGGGCACCATTCTACCTAGCCATCCAACCACTACAGATTGTGAATCGATCCCCAACAAGGTTCGTGCTTCAGACTTATTCTTGAAAACTGGGGAAGAAATCCCAGGTTTTGCTATGACGAATTGATCCAGCTTCCCAACTCCAGCAGTTAATAGTTCATCGCGCACCACTTCACCTGATGCAATCAGGACCTTTGTGAATTTAGCTAGTATTTTTTCAACCCAAACAATTGACTTCAAAATCCATGGATTAAAGTATCCATACAATAAATGTCCATGGAAAGTGTGAATCAATACTGGCCTGTTTCTAAACAAAGAAAGCGTTGCTATCCTGCCAATGACGCCGGCCTTGGAGGTGTGCGTGTTAACTATATCCGGCTGATACCGCTTGATTAATCTTCTCGTTTCGAGGAATGCCTTCAAATCACCCAAGGGATTAATCGAATTTGTTAAATGTTCAATACTCACTCCCCCGATTAGAGTGAAAACCGGGTCTTCTAATTCATTTTTGCTGACTCTACCGGCAGCGACATAGTTCTCAATTTCTGATTCACGGAGGCCTTCGGCCAGAACTTCTATCCATTTTGCAGTTCCACCCCGATTTACCCGTGTGATAATTTGTAGAACTCGCATAAATCGGAAGTCTAGCGACTGTTACCCTCGTAACCAATGAATTTTGGTATAGCCTAGGAAAAAACTTTGGTATAGCCTAGGAAAAAACCTTGGGGTACTATTATATAAGTTATGAGAGATAAATTTAAAAGTCGTCTGAATCGTCTTGTGATTTATCGAGCACTTAGGTCGCTTCCAAGATCCGATGCTCCAAAGATCGCCGCAGTTTGCTTCGTTCAATCGATCTTGGGGTTTTTGGATCTTGCAGGGATAGCCTTTCTGGGCCTTCTTGGAGCTCTAACAGTTTCAGGAATTCAGTCGATAGAGCCCGGACAAAGCATCTTGACAGTACTTCAATTCCTAGGAATCGCCGAGTTACCATTTCAATCTCAAGTAGCTATTTTGGCGGTGGCTGGTGCTTCCTTTCTTTTGATCAGAACAGCGGTCTCTATCACGGTTACCAGAAAATTATTCTTTTTTTTGGCCCATCGTGGGGCCCTAATCTCTTCAAATTTGGTTGCTAAATTGCTTGCACAAAATCTGCTTGGAATTCAAGCACGATCCAGTCAGCGCACTTTATTTGGATTAACCTCTGGTGTTGATGGTTTGACTCTCGGCATACTTGGAAGCACTATTACACTTTTGGCTGATATTTCATTACTCCTTACATTGAGTGTAGGTTTATTTCTGGTTGATCCAATAGTTGCTTTAAGTACAACAGGAATGTTTGTGATATTAGGAGCGTTGGTATACCTACGCCTCAATAAAAGAGCACAGAATCTCGGTAAAGAGAACGCAGATCTTGAAATAAGTAGTGATAGACAAATCTTAGAGGTTTTAGAGTCGTATCGAGAATCAGTAGTTCGGAATCGCCGGGGATACTATTCCAGTCAAATTGGCATTGAGAGGCACAAATTAGCTCGAACAAAAGCAGAACTAAAGTTTATGCCAAACATTGGTAAATATGTTATTGAATCCTCTCTCGTTGTGGGTACTTTGATAATAAGTGGAATTCAATTCTTGACAGAAGATGCAGTCCAGGCAGTTGGAACTTTAACCGTTTTCTTAGCAGCTGGCGCAAGAATTGCTCCCGCAGTATTGCGAATACAGAACGAGGCTCTAAGCATCCGGGCAAGTATCGGAAGTACTTTGGCGACAATGGAACTAATGGATTCCTTGAAAGCCATTCAACCAGTTCATTCAAGTCCGGATCAATTAAGTATGAATTACAATGATTTTTCAGGCACAATTAAAGTAAGTGGAATTTCACTTCGCTATCCAGAGAAGTCACTCTTCGCCTTACATGATGTTAATCTAGAGATTGCCCAAGGAGAGTCAGTTGCAATAGTTGGACCATCTGGCGCAGGCAAAACTTCACTCGTGGATGTTCTACTAGGAGTACTTCCTGTAAACAGTGGTGAAGTGCTAATCTCTGGAATTCCAACCCTTGATGCCATTTCTAAATGGCCAGGAGCAATCGCATATGTACCTCAAAATGTAACAATTTGGGACACCAGTCTCATGAATAATTTAACCGTGGGGTATCCGGAAGATTTTACTGACGTTGATTCTATTTGGGATGCACTAGAAATCGCACAGTTGAGTGATTTTGTAAAAACTCTTCCAAATGGTCTAAATACGAATGTCGGTGAACGAGGTTCCAAGATCAGTGGTGGGCAACGGCAACGACTCGGAATCGCACGAGCTTTATATACTAGGCCAAAATTGCTGATACTTGATGAAGCAACCAGTTCACTAGACGGTCAGTCGGAATTTGATTTATCGAACTCCATACAGAAACTAAAAGGAAGCGTCACCGTCGTGATGATTGCTCACAGACTCTCCTCAGTTCGGTTTGTTGACAAAGTTGTTTATATGGAAGATGGAGAGATAAAAGCCTTGGGCGACTTTAATTCGGTCAGGCGCTTGATTCCAAATTTTGAAAAACAAGCTTCACTAATGGGCCTTTAATTTTATGAGGAGTTTGGTCATTCCGAAGGAAGTTCTTGCGGTATTTGTGAGGTTCATACCATAGACTTCTAGCAGAATTTTCGATCTAAGTGCCCCGCTATGCTAATGAATCAAGGGCTAACAGAGTGTATTCTCGATTTATGTCCCTCAAGCGTAGTTTTAAGTGAGCGCCAATACGCAACTTCATCAATCTGTATAATTGTGATGCACATTCAATTTTAGAGTATATTACCCACGTGGCAAAAGAAATTATTGACTTAGCAATCGTAGGCAGTGGCCCTAATGGGCTATACGCGTGCTTTAAGTTCCGCAATTTATTCCCAAATTGGAATATTGTTTTATTTGAAAAAGAAGACTATGTCTGTGCAAATATACGAAGTTATCCGAATGTTAAATGGCATTCAAAAATGCGCGAATTAAAATTGCCGAGTTCCTTAAATTCTTTCATTGATGGTGATGCAAATCCATACACCGAGGATATTGCAAACTATTATCAGGAGTTTGCAAGAGAGCACGACCTTCCTATCAGACTATGTCATGAATTGATTTCCCTAGATAAGGATAGAGACGTAAAATATCAAGATAAAATCCCTCCTCTCACCCTATTGGACTTTGTAACAAATGGAGTGAGGAGTCAAGAATCTTGCAGGTACACAATATTAGCCACTGGAATTTTTCGAGGAGTCCGTAAATTACCTTTTCAAAATGAAAAGATTAATTATGGGTATAGTTTAGAAACAAAAGAGAAACATCTAGTCCTTATCGGGGCGGGAAATTCCGCCATAGATTTTATCATCCACCTTTTGCCTCACAATAAAATTACATGGGTTATGCGCACTGATGAGTGGGCAAGTATTTTTCCCACCCATCAAGAGATATTTAAATCAGTTTATAATGAGCACAGAGAGAATTTAACAATTATTAGAAACACAACCATTTCTAAATTTAGTGAGAACGGTGGCTTAATCCTATCCAATGGGGTGAAACTCCTTAATTTCGATGCATGCCATGTTCTAATCGGTTACTCCCCCCGAAATAGCTTAAGCGATGGATTAGTTTTTGATTTTAATGAGGAATGTTTAGCCTTAGACTCGGAGTTTCAGACTTCGCAATCAAATGTTTTTGCGTTTGGCTCTCTAATGGCAACTTGGGATACAGAAAGGAGTCTTCCTACCCCAACGTACGTTCATAATGGGAATGATGCAAAACTTCAAGTGATCATTGATGCAATTAGTCGCAGAGAAGTAGAACGAATTTTTGTTCAAACTAAAGTTTTGCCAACACATGCATATTTAAATGAGCTACCAAGATTGAAAACATCAGGTCGATATTTTCCAAAAATTCAAACTACTTTTCTATATATCAAAACTAAATTGAGTTCGGTAGTTAAACTAAATTCAAGAATAAAATTTTTATTCAAGACGTTGTTCATTCGATGAAAGTTATGCCAATACGACAAGGCCTCTCTCTTTGTCATTCTTGTCTCTAAGTTTATATCAGGACCGAGAAGTAAACGACCTCCCTTTTTAAGAATCTGATTGACTTTTGAAATCACTTCATCTTCTTTGCCAAACATAGTGTAGTTATCCAATGTTCCGGTACCATCATGTGGAATTCCTAAGACTCCAAAAAGAATCACATCATCGAACTGGTGTGTTGGGTTGAAGTAAAGAAAGTCCCCGACATGATGCGCGAACGGACTACCAAATGAAGTATAACTCTCATCTAAGTCGATGGTCTCATAGAAAGCCGGATTGGGCACAGCCAGAAAATCATACTTATTAAATTCATGGCAACCTACATTCAAAGTTCTACCAACACATTCAGGTAGGTGCCGGAGAATCATATAAAGTCGATCGATGTGTCCGTAGTACAAAGAAGGATTATTGAGAATCAGCTCTAGCCTGTTCTTTGGATGTGAGGAAAGGGCAAGATAGTCTGAGGCCTTTGTTATCCTGGCAAACTTCATCAATTCTATGTGCACAAGGTCAGATAATTCTGAGGGCGGGAAGATTTCTCTGGAATCTCTCAGCAGTACTAATTCCTTAGTCTGGTTTGGGAAAAATTTCTTCTGTAACTTAGCTACAACATTGTGTAACTTTTTTATAATTCTTAATAACCGTTGACCCTCGCTGACCTTAGCCAGAAAAATATCATTTGCGATTGAGAAAATATCTCTAGATGGAATAAAGTTAAAGTATATCTGTAGCGCTTTTGTCGTCATTGCATCAAAGTGGTTTACAAAAGCGTTATTTTCCTCAATTACTTCAAAGTCAAAAAAATGGAGTTTTGAAGAGTCTTTGAGCGTTCGAGTAACCATTTCAGAAACCTGTTTATGATGAATATGGCCATATTCTCCAGAAGGTCCATGTGTTATAACTTTTTCTACCTGCTCCTGATTTATAATTTCATTAATCTCTTCGCAAATTTGCAGTGATTCTTCCTCTGTAAATCCATTTCCACCGTCATCGGGAAAATTCAGGATAGTGAAACCGGCTTGAAATAACTGCATGACACTTTTGAACTGATTAGATCGGAGTTGATTCGCCCCGGAAGTTAAACACACAACAAAGGTGCTACTTTCAAATTCTAAGAATTTTGCCCCCCCCCAGAGGATCTCATCATCTGGATGGGCAACTACCATTACATTTTTATATTCCACACCCAGACTATATAGCCCCAGGGATTAACTTTTATGCGTTATTTCTTGTGGAAGGATTATCTCTGTTTACGAAGTGATTCATTTAAACCTAGAAATGTGAACCCTAATGAAGTGAACTCAAAGCTGTACGATCAAAATTAGAAAAGTCTCTAAATATCACTGGCGTTTGCTTAGAGCTGGCAGACGGATATATGCTCTTAAGGAGATTAAACTCACCCCGGGAACCGCCGTGGGTGGGGTGTTTAACAGCATCCCAAAGCACCGCTTGCTTTCCCCAAAAAGAACGGACCTATAATTTGAATAATTCAAAAAAAGCACTTCTGGAAGATCTGCTCCGATATGAAAATGTCACATATGTTGATGTCGGAGCTCGCGATCTAAGTTCACATTTTTTCCGGAGTTGCCCCGAGCTAATTCACTTTGTCGGTGTAGAGCCAGAAGAAGAAGAAGCTAAGAAACTAGCAATCAAGCCCCCAGTTGAGTGGAAGTCTTTTTACCTCTCCGATAAGGGGCTTTCAGCCAGAGGAGGCCCAAAAACTCTTTGGGTTACTCCAAATCCGGGTAGCTCCAGTACCAAAAAGCCATTACTTAGCTATGCAGAAAAATACAATCGTTTTGGTGCCTTCACGGCCTCAGAGAAACAGTCCATTTATACGCAGACTATTGAGGATCTCCTCAAATTCAGTCAGGCTAGTGGAGGTCTGGTATTCAAGCTAGACATAGAGGGAAGTGAGCTTGATGTCCTCCGAGGGCTAAAAAAATCTGCAAAGCGCTTACTGCTTGTGAAGACGGAGGTCTCATTCCAAAGGATTCGTGAGGAACAATCAATGCCCTCCGACATGCTTAGTTTAATGGATGAACTTGGGTTCGATCTCGTGAGAATATCTGACGTCGATGACTTGAGATTCGCAGGAGACCAGTCCACCTTCCCCATGAGAAATACCGGCTTTTCGTCTTACCCCATTTATTCGAGGGGCGACGTCGGAACGGCGGAGTTTCTTTTTCTCAGGCGCTTTAAGACTGTTACCCCAGAATTACATCGGGCTTTTGCGGCGGTTTGTGTCGAAGTGGAACAGTTTGATAAGGCGGCGGAGGCTTTGAAAAACCTGGCGAATCAAAACTGGTCCGTGGCACTCTTCAAGTGCGCCAGGAGGAATTACCAAAGGCGGATTCTTTTTGAGGGCTTGAATAGCTTAAAGGCGGTTTGGAATACACCCCGAAATCTAATGCGAAGTGTAGAAATCAAAGCAACTCGGCTGACGTGATTCTAAAGGGACTGTTAGCCTCTCTGCAGTTTGTGAAGATAGCGGATTGATAGGAGGCCCTCTCACGCAGCCTGATCTTAGACAACCTGATTTAGATGGCGATAATTATTTAGGCGAGTAGACACGCTCAAAACTCTCAATACCACCTTTACCCTTGCCTATCCCATAGACTAGAAACCTGATTCCGGCAGGCTCGTTTCTCGCTGCCATTCGGCGAAAGCCCTGCTATCCATTCCCCCACCTACGCTCAACCCACCGCCACCTGAGAATCTTTCTAAAGATTCTTTTCAAAAGGGCACAACATTTGGCCCCCAGCGGTGTCTTAACTAATAGAGGGCAAGACGTTGCCTTCGTTTTACAAACTCGCGGGAGTTACTCAAATGGCACTATT
>Ga0164295_10000800_pt1 | contig 26146 bp, 21 predicted proteins | sample GEODES006metaG_FD_111798 | JGI IMG/M metagenome (GOLD analysis project Ga0164295, IMG submission 111798) | Oligotrophic lake water microbial communities from Sparkling Lake, Wisconsin, USA - GEODES006 metaG | ecosystem: Environmental > Aquatic > Freshwater > Lake | place: USA: Sparkling Lake... | reverse complement strand
GGGTCTGCCCTATATCTACGGCGTCATGATCATGAACGACGCGGAGACCGGTCGCCCGATCGCACTTCTTGATGGCGGTTGGATCACCGAGATGCGCACACCCGGGGTCTCCGGCGTGACGATGCGGCATGTGCCCGGCAATCCCACACATCTGGCGATCGTGGGATGTGGTCTGCAGGGCCACCGCCACTTGGAGGTTGCCCTTGAAGTGCACCCGGGTTTAACACACGTGACGGCATATGACCGCAACGAAGGTCGGGCCCGAGAGTTGCTCGACCTGGCCGGGGATCGGGTCACCCGCGTCGCGGCATCGCCGACGGATGCGGTGGTGGGTGCCGACCTGGTGATCACCACCATCACGGTGCCGCTGGATCCAAAACTGGATTGCGCCAACACCGATCCCAATGCGCTGCTGCTTCCGGTGGACTACGACGATGCGCTCGCTCAGGCAGCCTTCGATGAGGCCGTCGTCTACTGCGTCGACGATCTCGGCCAGTACAGCTCCGTTGCCGGCACCGTGTATTTCTTTGGCCTACCCAAGCCGGACACGCACCTTGCCGCAGTGGTTGCCGGCGAATACGCCGTCCCCGCCACCGGACGTCGGATGTTTCTCAATATGGGCATCGCCATGGACGATGTGGCGCTCAGTTCTTTGGTTCTGGACCGCGCCCAGGCTGCCGGAGTTGGTCGCTATATCGCGTTTCCGTGAGGCCGGCCGCGACGCGGCCGGTGTTCGCTACCCGTCGATAGCGTTTTGCTCTGCCGGACCGTCGGACAGTGAGAGCCGGAACAGGATTGCAAGCACGCCGAAGATGATGAGCGCTGAGGCGGCGTCGAATGGCTGGAAAGGGTAGACCGCCCCGTCGATCGACAGCACCAGGATGGTCTCGATGGCACCGAACGCCAGGAAGAACGCGCCCATCAGCCAGCTGGACAGTTCCAAGTGCAGCTGATTTCGCCGGACTTCGACGGCTAATGTCAACAGCAGTACGGGAAGTATTTGTGCGAGCGTAGCTGCAGTGGCGCCGTCTACCAGCCGTACTGACACGATGCCCGGATCACCGGCCCGAGGATGTGGTGCCACCGGCTTCGGCGGGCAGCGGAGGCGGCAGCGGCACGGTCGAGTTGGATTGGGCTGCAGAGGTCTGCGGGGTGGACGAGGTCGCGCTGGACGCCGTGGACGAGGTGGCTGAAGCCGTGGCCGACGCGGTGGCTGACGACGTGGCTGATGTCGTCGGTGCCGAGCTTGTCGCGGCGCTCGACTTGGTGGTCGCTGAGGTCTGTATCGCCGGTGATTGCGGACTGTGCAGATCGGTCCAGGACTCGGTGCGGACGGTATCGCCGCTGATGCTGACGGTCAGTTCCTCCGCGGTGACGGTATAGGTCACGCCATCGTTGGTGGCGATATAGCCCCCGTCGGAGGTCTGTGAGGCGACGACGATCAGTTTGGCCCCATCGCGAACGCGTACACCGCGGTACTCGAATGCGCCAGCTGCGGTCTTGCAGATCGCCACTCGCGACGTCTCGGTGCTACCGAATATGACAGCGATGTCAGGTTTGGTGCAGCGGGCAGTGGAATCGACGTAGCCCTGGCCGTCCGACGGTGGCGCGGAGGTGGGTGCGGCGATTGCCAACGGGATCCCGATAGCGATCATCACGGACCCGGCCGCTGCCGCCGCGATCAGTCCAGGTTTACGCAAAGTGGAGGAGTTCATTACTTTCCACCAGACCACAGCGTTACGACATTCCGCGAGCTGAGATGGGTGAAGATACGGAGCTACAACTCAATCGTTAGGCGGCTGAGACCGGCTCGTCGTTCCATTCCCCGCGGTACAGCACAGCCGACACAGCCAACTCTGTATCGAGCACCACCAGGTTGGCCGAGGTACCGGGTTGCAGGGCCGGGCACGGCAGCCCCAATGCACGCGCCGGGTTGATCGAGGATTGACGTACCGCCAACGCCAGTGCCTCGTCGCGGTGCAGGCCATCGTGACCAATACTGTGTGCGACGGCGAACCGAAACAACCGGTCCATCGTGGCGGTGCTTCCCGCGATGGTCTCGGTACCGGCCAGGTGCGCCACCCCGTCGGCGACATCAACCGCCAACGGACCGATCCGATAGGCCCCGTCAGACATGCCGGCGGCCGCCATGGCATCGGTCACCAGTGACACCCGATGGGGACCGGCACTGCGGGTGACATGGCGGTAAAGGGCGGCGTCGATATGAACTCCGTCAGCGATCACCTCGACGGTTACTCGCGGATCCTCCAGCAACGCGATCACCGGACCCGGCTCCCGGTGGTGGATCGGGCGCATCGCATTGAACAGATGTGTTCCCACGGTTGCGCCTGCGTCTATCGCGGCGCACGTCTGGCTGTAGGTGGCCTCGGTGTGGCCCACTGCCGCGACGGCACCCGCATCGGCGACGTGACGAATCGCCTCCAGTCCGCCGGCCCGCTCTGGGGCCAGGGTCACCATCCGGATGGCGCCTGCACCGGCATCCAGGACCCGCCGCAGTTCGCCGGGTTCAGGGTCACGCAGCAGCACTGGGTCGTGGGCGCCGCAGCGCTTCGCCGATAGCCAGGGACCTTCCAGGTGGATTCCCGCGATCAGATCGGCCCGCACCTGGGTGGCAAGTTCGCGCACCTGCCGAAGCAGATCGTCGGGCGCCTCGGATACCAGCGACGCCAATAGCGTGGTGGTGCCATGGCGCCGGTGTAACGCAGCGGCGGTCGCGGTCTGCTCAGCACCTGCTGAAAAGCTGCTGCCGCCGCCGCCGTGCACATGGGTATCGACGAACCCGGGCACCACTGTCACGGCCCCTAGGATGCGGTCGGGCCGGTGCGGTGGTGATCCCGCACCGATCGCGGCGATCGTGTCACCTGAGACCTCGATCCAGCCGGGCCGCAACAACTCTGAGCCGGTCAGCACGGTGTCGGCGGTCAGTAGCACCTCAGATGCCCTGCCAGCCTGGCTTGGCCCGGTGGGTCTCCCGGAAGTAGTCCGCCAGCTGCAGGCGGCGCGCCGCGGCGTCGTCGATGAGCACCGTCGCATGGGGATGGTGCTGCAGAACACTGGCCGGCCACAGCGCGGAGACCCCACCCTCCACCAACTGATGCACCGCCTCGGCCTTGCTGCGGCCGGTTGCAACCAGGATGACGTGACGGGCGGCCATGATGGTGCCCAAACCCTGGGTCAGGCAGTGCGTCGGTACGGCGTTGATGTCACCGCCGAAGAATCGCGCGTTGTCCATCCGGGTCTGATGGGTGAGCGTCTTGATCCTGGTGCGCGACGCCAGGGATGAACCCGGCTCGTTGAACCCGATATGTCCGTCGGTGCCGATCCCGAGGATCTGCAAGTCGATACCCCCCGCGGCCCGGATGGCCTCCTCGTACTGCGCACAGGCGGCCGGGATGTCATCAGTGAGGCCGTCGGGGCCGGCCACCGCACCGGGCGCGAAATCGACCCGGGATGCGAACGCGGTATCGATGACGTTGCGGTAGCGCTCGGGATGATCGGGCGGCAGGCCGACGTACTCGTCGAGGGTGAATCCCCGGGCCTTGGCGAACGACACTCGTCCTGCTTTGCAGCGGGCCGCAAGCTCGTCATAGATCGACAATGGGGACGAGCCGGTGGCCAGGCCCAGCACCGCATCTGGCTTTTGGATTACAAGGGCTTCGATGGCGTCAGCGGCGACACCGCCGATCTCGGCGGCACTGTCCAGGATGATGACTTCCATCGCCAGGATTACTTGTTCGCTGTGAAAAGAATTGCCCGAGAAGCGATATCGGCATTCGCACCGACTTCCGCACCGACGATGATGTTCGAGGGCTCCCGCTCGTCCATGACCACCACCGGAACCACCGGACTGTAACCGGCGTCAACGATAGCTAGAACGTCGTAGGTGATGATCAGTTGACCTGCGGTCACGGTGTCACCTTGTGCGACGTGTGTGGTGAAGCCCGCACCGTTGAGTTGGACGGTATCCAGACCCAGATGCACCAACACGCCGACATTCTCGGCGGTCATGATGACGAACGCATGTGGCAGCAGTTTCAGGATCTTCCCGCTCACCGGTGCGAGGGCGTCTACAACCTCCCGGGGTGGGTCGATTGCGGCCCCGTATCCCACCATGCCCTTGGAGAAGACTGGATCGGGGACTTCCGCGAGCGCAAGCGCACGACCCTGTACGGGTGCGAGGACCGGTGTCGTACTCATTGTGGCTCCTTTAGACGGGGGTGTGTGAAGAAGGATAGAGATCGAGTGGCACCCGGGAGGCCAAAACAGGCTCTCATATCGGGGGATTCTGGTTAAGCTTCCGCTCAGGTGTAATACAGGAAGGCCTGGCCGGATATGAGTGAAGTGACCAAAGCCTCAGGCGCACAACCAAAATCAGGATTCAACATCCCGGGCTTTGCGCAGTTACAGCGGCTCGGCAAGAGCCTTATGCTGCCGATCGCCGTGCTGCCCGCCGCCGGTATCCTGCTGCGTCTGGGTCAGGACGACCTGCTGGGCCGGATCAAGGCCCCGGTGATCGGACCCTTCTTCCAGGCGATGAGTGCGGCCGGCGGTGCGTTGTTCGACAATCTCGCGTTGCTCTTTGCCGTCGGTGTAGCGATCGGGTTCGCCCGAAAGGCCGATGGGTCCACCGCGCTGTCGGCTGTCGTCGGCTACCTGGTGATGCAGGCGGTCTTCAAGACCATGTCTCCGTTCGTCCTGGAGGGAGTGCTCGATAAAGCCGGTAAGCAGGCGCAGATCAACTACAGCGTCCTGGGCGGCATCGTGGTCGGGCTGATCACTGCCGCCCTATTCGATCGCTACCACACCATCAAGCTGCCGCCCTACCTCGGCTTCTTCGGTGGCCGGCGGTTCGTCCCGATCATCGTTTCGCTGGTCGCCCTGGTTATCGCGTTCGCGATGAGCTACTTCTACCCGATCTTCGAGGCCGGGCTAACCGGCCTCGGAAAGTTCATCGGTGGCGCAGGGGCACTGGGTGCTTTCGTCTACGGGTTTGCCAATCGCATGCTGATTCCCATTGGGCTGCACCACATTCTGAACTCCTTCATCTGGTTCCTCTACGGCAGCTACACCAAGCCCGACGGTACGGTCGTCACCGGCGAACTACCGCGGTTCACCGCCGGCGACCCCACGGGCGGCCATCTGACCTCGGGCTTCTACCCAATTCTGATGTTCGGTCTGCCGGGTGCGGCGCTGGCGATGATCCACGTCGCCAACGCGCGTCAGAAGAAAGTCGCCTTCGGCATCCTGTCAGCGGCCGGGCTCACCGCCTTCCTCACCGGTGTCACCGAACCACTGGAGTTCTCCTTCATGTTCGTGGCGTTCCCGCTCTACATCATTCACGCCATCCTCACCGGGTTGTCGCTCGCGATCGCCTACGTGCTCGACATCCACCTCGGCTTCTCGTTCTCCGCTGGTCTGATGGATCTGCTGCTCTACGGCACCGCACCGGCGGCCAAAAATGTCCCGTTGCTTATCGTCATGGGACTGGTGTTCTTCGTGGTCTACTACCTGCTCTTCCGATTTGCGATCACGAAGTGGAATATGCGGACTCCCGGCCGCGAGCCGGAATCGGAGTTCGAAGCCGAGGAACAGGCGAATCTGAGCTCGGGGAGTGACTCGGCCACCTCCGTGGATCTCGGCCGTGGCGGCGGCGTCGGAACCGCGGTAGCGCCCGCCGACACCGACAGCATGGCTGAACGCCTCATCGCAGCGTTCGGTGGCCGGGCGAATCTCATCAATGTGGACGCCTGCATCACCCGGCTACGGATGGAGGTCGCCGACACCGGCAAGGTCGATCAGGCACGGTTGAAAGCCCTTGGTGCAGCCGGTGTGATCGAAGTCGGCAACAGCGTGCAGGCAGTGTTCGGCACCCAGGCCGAGGCTCTGAAGAACGACATCATCGACGTTCTCTAGGCGCCGCTCTTGGTGTTAGCGGTCGCTGTGGGCGGCCGTGTCGGAACCCGCAGAGGCCGAATCCGCACCTGAGAATGGGTGCTGTGCCCACGATCAGAGCGCTGACCGGTCTGCGGATCGTCGCCGCCCTGTGGGTGGTGCTGTTCCACTTCCGGCCGCTGATCTGGGAGGCCTCCCCGCGGCTGAAGGATAATCTGGCGCCGTTGTTCGATGCCGGGGCTCAGGGCGTTGACCTGTTCTTCATCCTCAGTGGTTTCGTGCTGACGTGGAACTACCTGGACCGCATGGGCCCGACGTGGTCGGCTCGGGCCAGTCTGCGCTTCCTGTGGTTGCGATTGAGCCGGGTATGGCCGGTCTATCTGGTCACCATGCACCTGGCTGCGCTGTGGATCATCTTCACTCTCCACGTCGGTGAGGTGCCCTCACCGGACGTCGATCAGCTGACCGCCGTCAGTTACGTGCGTCAACTGTTCATGGTTCAACTGTGGTTCGCGCCGTTCTTCGATCGCACCAGTTGGGATGGCCCGGCCTGGTCGATCAGCGCCGAGTGGTTGGCCTACCTGATTTTCGGCGTGCTGATTGTGGTGATCTTCCGGATCGCGGCGGTGTCACGGGCGCGAACGTTGTTCATGCTCGCGTTCTTCGCCGCGCTACCGCCGACGATTCTCTTACTGGGCAGCGGTGCGCTCTACACCCCGTGGAGTTGGCTGCCGCGGATCGTTGCGCAGTTCATCGCCGGGGCTTTGGCCTGCGCTGCTGTCCGGCGGCTCCGCCTCAGTGACGGCGGGCGACGCGCTGCCGGGTATCTCTCCCTGCTGCTGCTGACCGCCATGTTGGCAGTGCTGTACTACTACGACGCTCACCCGGTGATGGGCATGGTCGACCCCGGTGGACTTGTCGCTTTGCTGTTCATGCCACTGGTGGTGACGTTGGCGATCGGAGTGGGGGCGATTCCAACGCTGTTGTCGACCCGGCTGCTGGTCTACGGCGGCCAGATTTCGTTCAGCCTCTACATGATTCACGAGCCGGTGCACACCGCGTGGAATTGGGCCGTCGCCCAGTACGGGATCGTGATGCCGAAGTCGGTGGCGAAGCTCGCCGTGGTGGGGCTGCTTCTGGCAGCGATCCTAGCTGCGATGGTGTTGTACCACTTCGTCGAGGAACCCTCACGACGCTGGATGCGCCGGATGATCGATATCCGGGATACCAGCCAGGACAAGAGAACCGTGCCGAAGTCGATCGACAGTGCGCTTGATTCGCGCGCGGTGCTACCCCCCATGCGTGCGGGGTGAATGAGCGTGAGGCGAGCAGTCTTTCGGATCGTGGCGGCTGTCACCGTTCTTTTCGTCACCGGGTTGTGTGCCGGCGTGAGTTCTCCCGCTGCCCTTAGCTCCACGACGACCAGGATCGCCATCATCGGCGATTCCTATACGGCGGGATCAGCTGACGGTGGCAACGGACCTAGCAGCTGGCCCGCGCTGGCCGGGCAGTTACTGGCCCGCGAGGGCGTGGAGGTTGACGCCGACATCGCGGCCGAGGGCGGTGCCGGGTACGGACAGCGCGGCAGCCGGGGCAGCATTTTCCAGGATCTGACTGCACAAGCGGCCCGGCGCAACGACGCTCTCGTCGTATTCTTCGGTTCTCGCAACGACGAACCGGTGGATCCGCAGACATTCCCGGCCCTGGCCGCCGGGACCTTTCAGCTGGCCCGCTTCGCCGCGCCGGGGGCCAAAATCCTGGTGATCGGTCCACCGTGGCCGACAGCCAGTCCGCCGCCGGCGGTGCTGAAGATCCGCGACAGTCTGCGCGACCAGGCGACGCTGGCCGGGGCCACGTTCATCGACCCGATCGGCCAGGGCTGGTTCGCCGGCCTCCCGAACCTGATCGGTCCAGACGGCGTCCACCCCACCGATGCCGGGCACGCCTACCTGGCGGAAAAAATCGCGCCACTCATTTTCGACCAGCTCACCATCGCGGTGTGAGCAGGCCTACTTCTTGAGGTGGGGCTCAATGAGTTCGTCCCAGGCGCGTGACAGTTTGGCGAACTCTTCCTCGCATCCGCCTGCTCGGCTCTCGGGTAGCAGGCCGTCATTGACGATGTCGGCATGCGCCGTCGGGTTGGAACCGTAGATCCAGCACTGGAAGTTGTACGAGCGCGCCTCATCCGGCGTGTGTACGTCAGCGAACGCTTCCTGCTCAAGCGGGCCACCCAGGGCACTTAACAGGCTCCACTCCGTGGCGAATGTTTTGGCTGCTTGAACGTCATCCGGATTGGTGGGTGTGCCGTCGGAGTAGTCCGCCAACAGCAGGAAGGCCGAAAGTTGGTCGGCCACATCCTCTTCCCGTCCGGTCACTGGTAGGTCATAGATATCGATCAGCATATGGCCGAGTTCGTGATAGAAAACTGCCGTGGTGGACTCCAATGCGGCAGCTTGAGGATCAGGGTCGTCCTTGAACAACTCCAGGGCCAGAGTCGGCCACTCGTAACACATCACCATCTTCTTATCCGACGGATTCCAGTACGCATTGGGTTCGCCGCACTGCGTGCCCACCAGGGGAATATCGAAGGGCAGGTTGAACACATCGTTGACGTACTGCGAGAGCGAACCGAGCAGGTCTGACTCCTCCAGCAACGCCCGGCCTTGAATCGCCTCCGGTGTGGTGGCGTCGTCAAACGTCACGATCATTTGACCGGATTCGGCGGCACCGTCCGCCATCGCCCCCTGTGCCCCGGCGTTCGCTGCAGACGTCGCAGCCGACGTCGCCGAGGTGGCCTGCGTTGCGCTGTTGGTGCCACAGCCGGCAGCCAGCATGCTCGCGATTGCCGCTATCCAGATGCCCTGCTTCATCCCTACCTCCTCATGGCTGCGAATGTTTCGCTGCAGAATATTCATTGCACGATATAAGGGAATTCGCGATTCGGGTTGTCGTTTTCCGCATCTATCGGCTTAACGTTCCGCTGTTGGCAGGTCTAGCTCCTGTAGTGGGTCTCAAGGAGCGCAGCCCAGGCGTGGGCCAACTGATTGTATTCGTCTTCGCATTGGTCGGCCCGGTCCTCGGGCAGCAGGCCACTGCTGACGATATCGGCGTTAGCTTCCGTATCGGAACCATAGATCCAGCATTCAAAGTTGTACGCTCGCGCCTGATCCAGAGTGTGCTCGTCGGCAAAACTGGCCTCGTCGAGATCCTCGGGCGCAGCACTGGCCAGGTTGTACCACGCAGCAGTGTCCTTGGCCGCCTGGACGTAATCCGCATTGACCTCGCCGTCAACGGGCTCGAGCAGCCAGTAGGCCGCAAGCTGGTCGGACACATCCTCTTCCCGCCCGGTCACCGGCAGTTCGTAGATGTCGATCGCCATGTGACCGAGCTCGTGGTAGAAGGCTCCAACGGCGATCCGTCGTGCCGCGGCAGCTGGATCCGGGTCATCGCTGAACAGTTGCAGGCTGTTGTCGACGTCCTCGTAGCACAGGATCACGTTCTTCTCGTCGGGGTCCCAGAAATCGTTGGCCTCGCCGCACTGAGAGCCCACGACCGGGATGTCGTAGGGAAGCACGAGCCAGTCGTTGACCTCTTGGGACAGTGATTCGAGCAGGCCCGTCTCTTGCATCAACTCCTTGCCTTGGATCGCCTCCGGTGTTGTGGCGTCCTCGTAGACAACGGTCATCTGGCCTGAATCGGCAGCGTCGTCAAGCGCTGCACGCACCGACGCTTTTGCCGCAGAAGTCGTTGCGGAGTCAGCTGCGGACGTCGCCGAGGTGGCCTGCGTTCCACCGTTGGCACCGCAGCCCACGGCCAACATGCCAACCACCGCCACCATGCAGGAAATGCCCTGCCGCATACGTGCCTCCTAGCCTCATGCGGGTCTCGAAGGACGTTAATGGTTAACGATGATTTCCAAAAGTGCTTTGCCATGATTTTCTGACGTGTCGCCTGCCGTGCCACCTGCCGCGGACTTCCGGCCCTTGTCTTGGCGCATCCGCGTGACGCAGGCTGGTCTGATGAGTGGTTGGCGGGTAGCGGTATCGGGTGTGGCTGTGCTCGTCGCGACGGCGACCGTGGTGGCTCTTGTCACCGCCGATCAGCCGGGAACCTCGCTGCCCGCCAATACCATCGGTGGACCGTACGCGCGACTGCTCGCGGAATCCGCCGACCTCGGCCCTGCCCACTCTGATCGGGTACAGCTCACCGCTGCGCTGAGTCGGCCTGCGCGTCCGGACCAGCTGACCGACTGGGCGATCGCTCACGCGATGTCGGTGCGCTGGCACGAGGGTGATTCGTGGGCGATCGTCGAAGGCACGCCGGATGCCGTCGCTAATGCGTTCGGCGTTGCGGTGCACGACTACCGCGCCCGGCGCGGCGACATCTTCTACGCCTCACCACAGCAGCCGGATATCCCACCGGCTACCCGCCGGGAGGTGACCGGCTTCGGCCGGATCCTGAGCTACACCCCGTTTCGTGAGGGCATGCCGCCTACCCCGCCCCGTGACGTCCCCGACGGTGGTCTCCTGCCGACCCAGCTGTTGAGTGCCTACAACGTCACGGCGTTGACCCGGGAGGGGTACACCGGCAAGGGCGCCACCGTGGTGGTGTTCAGCTTCGATGGCTTCGAACAACAGGACATGGACAGCTTCGCCGACTGGTTCAACTTGCCCCGCTTCACCCCGAACGTGGTCGGTGGCATGCCGAGTCAACGAAACGGGGAATCCACCATGGATCTACAGATGGTCCATGCGGTCGCGCCCGACGCGAACCTGGTAATGGTCAACGCCCGCCCGACCGTTGAAGGCGGTGCGACCTACGAGAAACTGGGCCGACTAATGCAGTCGGTGGACCGCCAGTTCCCCGGTGCAATTTGGACCTTCTCCATCGGATGGGGCTGCGACCGGCTGATCACCGCCGCGGACCTGGCACCGGTACGTGCGGCACTGGCGCTCGCGCACCGTCACGGGACGACGGCCTTCGACGCGACCGGCGATCTGGCCGGGCTGGAATGCCGAGGCGGCCACAACTGGTCGGACCCGCCCAGTCCGGACGATGTCGGAGTCGACGCGGTGGCTTCGGTACCGGAGATGACCGCCGTCGGCGGCACCACGCTGTCCACTGATTCCAAGGGCGGCTGGTTGGCCGAACAGTCTTGGTATGACGTGCCACTGACCCAGGGCACCGCCGGTGGGGTCTCGCAGCTTTTCGGGCGGCCGTCCTGGCAGAACGTCAACCCCGGCGCCGGGCCCGCCGATCGGCGGCTGGTCCCCGATGTTGCCGCGGTTGCCGACCCGTTCACCGGAGTCAAGTTCGTCTTCAGACAGGGGGTGGTCGTCGGCGGCGGAACCTCTCAGGCCGCCCCGGTGTGGGCCGGGTTGGCGGCGGTGATCAATCAGCTGCTCAACGAACGCCAACTAGCGCCGCTGGGTGATTTCAACCCGTTGCTCTACGAGGTCGCCAAGGGCTCAGCGGTACCGGGTTTCCGGGATATCGAATTCGGCGGCAATGCGATCAGCCCAGGCGGCTCCGGCTACGACATCGTGACCGGTCTGGGCAGCCCCAACATCGAAAACCTGGTCAAGAACATCCTGCTGATCAGGTCGGTGTCTCGATGACTGATCCCAAAACCGAAGTAGCACAATCGGATTCGTTCAACGGCTATGCCGTACCGCTGGGGCGTTACACCGCCCGCCGGGTCCGGGACCCGAAGTATTTCGCGACACTCGGAATTTGGGTACTCGTCCTGCTGGCAGGGATGATGATCCTCGCATTGGTGGATAACCAGGTGACCGACGTGCCGACCCGGTACGTGTGTCCACCGGACTGCGGCCGGCCGCCGACCGGATTGCCGGTCGCAACCAATCCTCGCTTCACCGCGCCTGGTGGAGAGTTCTCGGTGTCCTACCCCGCGCCCGGTGCGGCATACACCGTCACCACTCAACCCAACGGCGTGATTGCGCAATGGACTGCAGGCGATGGCGGGACCCTGCGATTGTTCAGCCAGCCCGCACAGGGCCGTAACGCGAAACAGATCGCCGAGGGGTTACTCCAGGACGGGTTTCCCGATGCGCAGACGGCTTACGAACTTCCCAACGCGACTGTCGGCTTCCGCTCGGGTTACGGAGAGGTCGCAGACTTCCAGCCATTGGGTGCCGCGAACACGAACCGGACGCGGATCATCATCATCGTTGCGATTAAGAACGACCTGGCCCTAATCGCCGCAGCAGCGGGACCCTTCCGCGAATTCACCCCCAACTTCGGACCCGGGCCCCCGTCCCCGGCAAACCTGCAGATCGCCCAAGATATGGGCAAGTACGTCAATAGCTTTGCGTGGCGCGGGGATCCGCCAAGGTAAGCGTTGCGTGGCGGCAGGTTCCGCCACGGTGAAAGCAGGACTACTGCGGTGAAATGGAGCCAGGATTGTCCGTTTGATCCGGGTCGGAGGGTTGTGGGATCGGCTGCCTGTTTAGCCAATCCTTGAGTCGGAACAGCTGGCTGGCAACCAACCCCACGGCTGCCAGCGCTAGACCGCCGACGATCACGTAGGTCACCATGGCTTGGCCTTTCTCCGCATCCGAGCGTACGCACCGCGGAGCCCGGTGCCAGGCTTCGCCGCCTATCCTTGGCGGGGTGTCTGAACCAGTCGGCGGTGACGTTCGCGCGTTGCGGGCTCGACTGGACGGCCTGACTATCCGCGACGCCGCCCGGCTGGGCCGGCGACTGAAGTCGTTGCGCGGGCCGCTGAGTGCGGCGAAACTCCAGGATCTCGCCGGTCAGATCAGCGCCGCCGAGGCAATCATCGCCGCTCGGAGGGCCGCGGTGCCCGAGATCAGCTACCCGGATCTGCCGGTCAGTCAGTTCCGCGGCGAGCTCGCTGCCGCCATTAGTGATCATCAGGTCGTGGTGGTCGCCGGTGAGACCGGATCCGGCAAGACCACCCAGCTGCCCAAGATCTGCCTCGAGATGGGGCGTGGCGTCCGCGGCATCATCGGGCACACCCAGCCCCGACGGCTGGCGGCGCGCACAGTGGCCGAGCGCATCGCCGATGAGTTGGGATCCCCGCTCGGTACAGATCGGCGGGCAGCCGTCAGTCCGGTGGGCTATACGGTACGTTTCACCGATCAGGCAGGTGATCGCACCCTGATCAAGCTGATGACCGACGGCATCCTGCTCGCTGAAGTCCAGCGCGACCGGCGCCTGTTGCGCTACGACACCCTGATCCTGGATGAGGCACACGAGCGCAGCCTCAACATCGACTTCCTGCTCGGCTACCTGCACCAATTACTGCCTCGTCGACCTGACCTCAAAGTGATCGTCACTTCCGCGACCATCGAACCGCAGCGCTTCGCCGCCCACTTCGGTGGCGCTCCGATCGTCGAGGTATCCGGCCGGACCTATCCGGTCGAGATCCGTTACCGCCCATTGGAAGTCGTACTCCAGACTGAGGCCGGCGACGATCCTGACGACCCCGACCATGAGGTGGTTCGCAGTGAGCCTCGCGATCAGACCGAGGCGATCATCGAAGCCATCGATGAGCTCGCTGCCGAACCGCCCGGTGACGTACTGGTGTTCCTATCCGGTGAGCGGGAGATCCGGGATACCGCCGAGGCGGTGCGCGCTGCGATGCCGGGTACGGAGGTGCTTCCGCTCTACGCGCGGTTGCCCACCGCCGAGCAGCAGAAGGTGTTCTCGATCAACACCAGCAGACTGACGCGGCGCATCGTATTGGCCACCAATGTCGCCGAGACGTCCCTGACTGTTCCGGGAATTCACTATGTGATCGATCCGGGGACGGCGCGAATATCGCGCTACAGCAGGCGCACCAAGGTGCAACGACTGCCGATCGAACCGATCTCCCAGGCTTCGGCAGCGCAGCGAGCGGGGCGGTCCGGCCGTACCGCCCCGGGTGTATGCATCCGGCTGTACTCCGAGCGGGACTTCACGGGTCGGCCGCGCTTCACCGACCCGGAAATCCTGCGCACCAACCTGGCCGCGGTGATCCTGCAGATGGCCGCGCTACAACTCGGCGACGTGGCGAACTTCCCGTTTCTCGATCCGCCTGAGCGCCGCAGCGTCAACGACGGTGTGCAACTACTTCAGGAACTTGGTGCATTCGATGAGGTCGGTGCCATCACCGAGATAGGCCGACGCCTCGCGCAACTCCCGGTCGACCCGCGCCTGGGCCGGATGATCCTGGCGGCGGATGCCGAGGGGTGCCTGCCTGAGATGCTGGTACTTGCCGCGGCACTGTCGATTCCGGATCCGCGGGAACGTCCTGCCGACCGGGAGGAGGCCGCCCGGCAAAAACACGCCCGGTTCGCCGATGAAAACTCCGACTTCATGTCATTTCTGAACCTGTGGAATCATCTCCGGGGGCAGCGGAAGGCAATGTCCGGCAGCGCTTTCCGCCGGATGTGTCGTGAGGATTTTCTTCATTACCTGCGAATCCGGGAGTGGCAGGACCTCACCGGGCAGCTGCGCAGCATTGCGGCCGGAATCGGTCTGCGATCCGGCGGGGAGTCCGATCACGCACAGCCCGCCGATCCGGCACGGATTCATGCCGCTCTTGTTGCCGGACTGCTATCCCACGTGGGTCTCCGCGAGGGTGAGTCACGCGAATACGCCGGGGCGCGAAATGCGAAGTTCGTACTGGCGCCCGGCTCGGTGCTGACCAAGCGCCCACCCCGCTGGATCGTGGTTGCCGACCTGGTGGAGACCAGCAGACTGTACGGGCGTACCGCGGCGCGGATCGAGCCTGAGACCGTCGAACGCGTCGCCGGGCACCTGGTGCAGCGCAGCTACAGCGAGCCACATTGGGACATTGCGCGTGGCGCGGTCATGGCGTACGAACGGGTCACCCTGTACGGCCTTGCCCTGATTGCGCGCCGTCGGGTCTCCTACGCGACGGTAGACCCCGAGCTGGCCCGCGAACTTTTCATCAGGCACGCACTGGTTGACGGCGAATGGCAGACCCACCATGATTTCTTCGCCGACAATGCTCGGCTTCGGACGCAGCTGACCGAACTGGAAGAGCGGGCGCGCCGGCGGGACCTGCTGGTGGGCGAGGATGAAATCCACGATTTCTACGACACCCGTATTCCTGCCGAGGTGGTGTCGGTGCGGCACTTCGACGGATGGTGGAAAAAGCAGCGCCGCCACACACCGGACCTGCTGACCATGACCCGTGAAGATCTGCTTCGAGTGCAGGACGCGGATGCCGAGCGGCCTGACCACTGGCAGTCCGATGACCTCGCTCTGCCGCTGAGCTATCGGTTTGACCCGGGTGCCGAAGACGACGGTGTGACCGTGCACGTCCCGGTTGCAGTGCTGGCTCGCCTGGGTGGAGAGCAGTTCAGCTGGCAGGTGCCCGCGCTGCGCGAAGAACTCGTCACCGCTCTGATCCGTTCGTTACCCAAGGATTTGCGGCGCAACTTCGTTCCCGCACCGGATACCGCCCGGGCGATACTGGATGACCTCGGATCGTCCGGGGATTCGATACTTGAGGCACTGCAATACGAACTCCACCGGCGCACCGGTGTCCTGGTGCCGATCACCGCGTTCGACCTCGACAAGCTGCCCCCGCATCTGCGAGTGACCTTTGCGGTCGAGGGAGCCGACGGCGCAGAGGTGGCCCGCGGGAAGGACCTCGACGAGTTGCAGACGCGACTTGCCGGCCAGGCAACCCGCGCTGTCACCGATGCGGTCGCCGGTGACCTTCAGCGCAGCGGTCTGCACGGTTGGCCCGATGACCTCGCCGAGTTACCGAGCACCGTGGCAAGCCAGGTTGATGGGCACAGTGTCCGGGGCTATCCCGGTTTCGTTGACACCGGTCACGCCGCGGACATTCGAGTATTCGCGACCGCAGCCGAACGCGACGCCGTGATGCAGGCTGGGGTGCGCCGCCTGCTGCGGATGAGCACGCCCTCGCCGGTGAAATCGCTTGAGAAGGGCCTTGGTCCACGAAGGCGTCTGACGCTGGCGACAAATCCTGACGGATCGTTGTCGGCGCTTCTGGATGATTGCGTTGACGCCGCTATCGACGTGTTGGTTCCGGCCCCGGTGTGGACCGGGGCAGATTTTGAGGCATCGCAGCAACGGGTGTTTACTGGCCTGCCCGCGACCGCTGCTGGCATCGTTGACAGCGTCGAGAAGGTCCTCACCGCCTTCCAGGAAACAGAACTGGCACTGTCGGCAACTCCGCCGACGGCACAGGCCGACGCCGTGGCTGACATCCGCGGGCAATTGGTGGCGCTATTGCCGCCGAGATTCGTCACCGAGACCGGGGCCGCGCATCTGAGCGACCTGATCCGCTATCTCACCGCGATCGCCCGGCGCATTGAACGACTACCGCATACGCCTGCCGCCGACCGGGACCGGATGCAGCGCGTCCACAACGTGCAGGAAGCCCACGATGAACTTCTGCGGGCGCTATCACCCGCGCGGGCCGCCGCCGCCGACGTCCGTGACATCGCACGGATGATCCAGGAGTTGCGGGTCAGCCTGTGGGCGCAGCAGTTGGGCACCCCAAGGCCCGTCAGTGAGCAGCGCATTTACCGCGCAATCGATGCGGTGCTGGCTTAATGCTGCCGATAGACTGCTGACGGTGGCCCCCCAGGATGATTTTCTCTCAGCGGATGACGCGCGCATCCTGAATCTGGAGTCGACGGCCATCACCGGCCATACGTTGAAGCTGATCATTCTGGAGCCGGGAACTTGTCCGATTGATCTTGATGCCCTTAGAGAGGTTGTGGCGCAACGACTTTCGGCGACCCCGCGGGCACTTCAGTGCGTCGAGGCCGCAGGGTCCAGTCCGCGGTGGGTGTCGGTCGGGGACTTCGACATCAGCGACCATGTCCGGCGCGCGCCAACACCCGAATCCACCTCACAGGCGGACCTGTGGCGGATCGTCAGTGGCCTGATGTCCGAGCACCTCGACCGCAAGCGGCCGCTGTGGACCTTCGACGTGATTGGCCCACTCGACGACGGGCGGGAGGCGATCGCGGCGCGAATTCACCATGCGATGGCCGATGGTATCGCCGGAGTGCGGTTCCTGGAATCGGTGCTCTTCGATAGCCGTCCTGATTCGGCGGCGTCCGAGGAGCCGCGGCCGGGCCTAAGGCGGGCCGCCAAACCGCTCACGCGCGAAGATGAGCTACGCCGCCTGCCCGGTGCGGTCCTGCGCGAGTTGGGCCACCGCGGTTCACACTCACCCTTCGACCAGCCGATCACGGGGGCGCGTGAACTAGCGTTCACCGTCGCACCACTTGCGGAGATGAAAGAGATCGGTGGTTCCCGGCCGGGCGGCGCCACCGTCAATGATGTTCTGCTCGCGATCATCGCCGGCGGATTGCGCGAATGGCTGCCTGCAGACTCCTCACGAGCCCGCCATCTACGCGCCCAGGTCCCGGTCAGCCTTCACCACCGCGACGTGGGTTCGGGCACCGCGGGAAATCATGACTCGTTCATCAATGTTGACCTGCCGCTCGGGGAAGGGGACCCACTGGTTCGGCTGGACTTGATCAGCGCCGAGACCACTAAACGCAAGCGCCTCGATGATGCTGAGGAGATGTACGACCTGCTTCACGCCCTCGGCCGAGTGAAGCTCATTGACAAGGCGATGACACATATCACCGGCAGCGCCAGCGAGTTCAGCCTTGCCATCTCCAACGTTCCCGGTCCCGTGACCTCAGTCAGCGTGGCCGGTCGAGTTGTCCGGCATCTGTTCTCCTCGTCGGAACCGGGCACTCATCATGCTCTGCGCATCTCAGCGATTTCCTGCTCAGGCGATATCGGAATCGGGTTGTGCACCGACCCGTCCGCGCTCCCGGGCATCGCCGGTCTGGCCGACGCGATCGAACATTCCTACGCTGAATTACGAAGCGCCGCAATATCGACGTGAGGATCCGGTCCTAGGCGATACCAACCGCCACCCGCGGCGGATCTTCGACGATCGCACTGTCCAGCACAAGATCAGCTACCCGCGCGCGGTGTTGCTCAGCAGTTCCCAGCAGTGCAGCATCGGTCGCGGCTCGCTTGAAGTACAGGTGTGCCTGGTGTTCCCAGGTGAAGCCGATTCCGCCGTGGACCTGAATGGTATCGGCGGCGATACGGCTGAACGCGGCTGAACATGTCGCCTGCGCGATGCTGACGGCCAACGCCCGATCATCGCTTCCATCCGTCAACGCCCAGACCGCGTGGTAGGCCGTCGAGCGGGCATGCTCGAGATCGACGAGCATATCGGCCAGTCGGTGTTTGACCGCCTGGAACGAGCCGATCTGGCGACCGAACTGCAAGCGTGACTTGGCGTAGTCCACCGACAGATCCAGCATGTGTTGGGCCGCGCCGATCTGTTCGACCGCGAGCAGCGCCGCACCGACCTCGAGCGCGTGGGTGATCACCCGTTCGGCTGTCGCGGGTCCGGCCAGCAGCCGCGCGGGGGAGTCGGAGAAGATGACGTCCGCCTGCGGCCGGGTGAGGTCCATCGTGACCAGCGGGGTGCGCTGCACATCGCCGGTGTCGACGGCGTACAGGCTCACACCTTCGGATCCTCTGGCCGCCACCAGAACAACGTCGGCCGCCGTGGCATCAACCACGCGAGCGGCGGTTCCGGTGAGCACTACACCGTCGCCGCTAGCGACCGCGGTGACGGTGACATTCGGATCAAAGGCCCCGGCGGAGTCGTTGACCGCAAACGCGGCCGTGCGCTCACCGTCGACCAGGGCCGCCAGCAGCTCGTCGCGTGCTGCTCCGCTGCCGCAGGCCACCAGAGCGGGGATGGCGAGGTAGACCGTGCCGAAGAGTGGTCCGCAGCTCAGCGCCGCACCGAACTCCTCCACGGCGACCGCCTGATCCACCAGTGTCCCGCCGACGCCGCCGTCGGCTTCGGGCACTGACATTCCGAGCACGCCGAGCTCGGTACCAAGCCGCCGCCACACGGCGGGGTCGTAGGTGACGTCGGATTCCATCAGCCGGCGGACCGTCGGCTCGTCGAAACTCTCGGCGCAGAACTTGCGCACCGCCGCGCGCAGCTGTTGCTGCTCGGTGGTGAAGCTGAACTCAGCCACGGGGTACGTCCTTCCATGGCATTCCGGCGTCGGCCCGCAGATCGCCGGGCAGGCCCAAGACCCGTTCACCGAGGATATTGCGCATGACCTCAGAGGTGCCGCCCTCGATCGTGTTGGCCCGGCTACGCAGGTAGCGCTGCTGGATCGGTCCGCGCCAGTCGCCGTCGCTGCTGGTTCCGTGCATCGCGTAGCTGTGGTACAGAATCCCTTCCGGCCCAAGCAGATCCATACAGAATTCGTAGATGCGTTGATTGAGCTCAGCACCGACCATCTTGCCGATCGACCCTTCCGGGCCGGGCCCGCCGGCAGTGGCGGAGGCCCGCGATCGCTCGGAGGTCAGCCGCTGCGCCTCGGCGCGCAGCCATAGCTGAGTCAGTCGGTCCCGCAAGACCGGGGTCTGCAGATCCCGACGCGACGCCCAGAGTTGAACGGCTTCGGAGATGGTGCCGGCGCCGCGTTGGCTGCCGCTGGCGCCCAAGGCACTGCGCTCGTTCATCAGTGTGGTCATCGCTACTCGCCAGCCGTCGCCCACGCCGCCGAGGCGATGGGCGTCGGGGATGCGCGCGTCGGTGATGTACACCTCGTTGAACTCCGCCTGGCCGGTCATCTGGCGCAGGGGCCGACATTCCACACCCGGGGAGTGCATGTCGAGGATGAAGTAGGTCAGGCCCTTGTGTTTGGGCGCGTCGATGTCGGTGCGGGCCAGCAGCAGTCCCCAGCGCGCCTTATGCGCAAGGCTGGTCCACACCTTCTGCCCGTTGATCACCCAGTCGTCACCGTCACGCACGGCCGAGGTGGCCAACCCCGCCAGGTCAGAACCCGCTCCCGGCTCGGAGAACAGCTGGCACCAGATGTCCTCGGTGGTGGCCAGTGGTCGGAGGAAGAACTTCTTCAACTCGTCGTTGTGCGCGTGCTCGCATACGGTCGGCGCGGCCATCCCGTAGCCCATCGGATTCAGACCGAGTGGGACCGGGCTGCCCGCACCCTGCAGGATTCCGTCGGCAACCGCCTGCAGGCCGCGGGAGGTTCCCAACCCGCCGAGGCCCTCAGGGAAGTGCACCCAGGACAGTCCCGCGTCGTAGCACGCGCCGAGGAATTCCGGCAGGGGTACCTGCTTGGGGTCGTGTTCGGCCACGACTTCCAGAGCAATTTTGGCGACTTGATCGGCATCAAATGCGGTGGTCATTACGCAACAATAGAAAACGCTGAACCCTGGGCCGGGGGCAGGGCGCAGTTGCCGGGCGCCCTGTCAGGCTCGGACGGCCGACGCCACGTGGGAGCGTGCATGGGCGGTCGCGTCCGCAAGAGAGTCCATGAGGTGATTTTCGTGGCGGAGCGCGTCGAGAACGCCCACGGTGGCGAGCAGGTTCAGGTGCTCGGGCTGAACGCCCTTGATGATGACAGTGATCCCGCGAGCTTCCAGTTCGCCGGCGATTTCGGCGAGGGTACGGGCGCCCGTGGCGTCCAACATCGCCAACTGTGACATCCGGATGATCACCACCGATACTTCGGGCAGATTGTTATCGGCGATCGCCTGCGAAATGCGTTCGACTGCTCCGAAGAACATCGCTCCGTCCAGGCGCAGGAGGGCGATCCGCTCATCACCGGATTGCGGTGGACCGGGTAACTCCTCACGAACGACGCTGCTGCGCCGTGCCACGGTGCGTAGCGAGAAAAATGCTGCGACCAGGATGCCGATCTCCACCGCTTCAATCAAATCGAAGCACACCGTGACGACAGCGGTGAGGATGAACGCGAGTGCATCCGATCGGGTGGATCGAACGATCGTCCGGATGGTCCGCGCCGAGATCATCCGGAACGATGTGACCATGAGGACGCCGGCCAAGGCGCACAACGGGATTGCCGCTACCGGCCCGGTCGCCAGATACACCACCGCGAGCAGGACCAGGGAATGGGTGATCGCCGATAGCCGGGTGCGGGCACCTGAGCGCACGTTGACGGCGGTCCGCGCGATGGCACCGGTGGCTGGCATCCCGCCGAATACTCCCGACGCCATCGATGCGAGCCCTTGGCCGACCAATTCGCGGTCCGGGTCATACGTACCGGTGGCCGACATGCTGGCCGCCACCCGAGCGGACAGCAGCGACTCGATTGCGGCCAGTGCCGCGAGTGCCAGAGCGGCGCTGATCAGGGTGCGCAACGAATCCAGATCTGCGTGTGGCAGTACCGGTACCGGCAGATGCGACGGTAACTTTCCGATGGTTGCGACGGGTGGGTGCCAGACAGCCACGATCACCGTGGTGCAGACCACCGCGGTCAGCGATTCAGGAATCCCGTGGTGAACCCGCGGCAATACCACCATGAACAACACGGTGATTACGACGATGAGCAAGGCCGGCCATGCCAGGGCCCGTTCCGCATGACTGAGCACCGTCCAGGCAGTTAACAGAGTGCGTTGGCCTGCTGGCGCGGATGTTCCGAGTGCGGCAGGCACCTGTTGGAGAAAGATGATTGCGGCGATCCCGAGTGTGAATCCCTCGATGACGGGCCACGGGATGAAGGTCACTGCACGCCCGAGGCCGGTGACCCCGGCAGTAAGCACGATCGCGCCGGCCAGCACCGTCACCAACGCGATGCTCGCGGCACCATGCAGGGTGACGATGGGCGCCAGCACGACCGCCATCGCGCCGGTAGGTCCGGACACCTGAACATTGGAGCCGCCAAAAACTGCGGCGACCAGACCGGCGATCACTGCGGTGATCAGACCCGCGGCGGCGCCCACACCGGAGCTGATGCCGAAGGCCAGCGCCAGTGGGAGGGCCACGACACCCACGGTGACTCCGGAGAGGATGTCGCGACGCCAAGAGCGGGGCACTTCGGCGTAATCGCTGCGGTGCGGCAGCAGCCGCGCAACTGTTCCGAGGGCCTTGACGATCTGTGCGGCAGCGATCAACGTGGTCCGCCCACCGGTGGTAGACCGTCGAACGCCGCCAGTTGTTGCTGTTGCACGAGCAGGGTATCGGCGAGGAACCGGCGCGCGATGATCAGGAGTTCGGAGATCGAAGGATGGGCAAGGGCGTAATAGACGGCATTGCCGACGCGCTCGGCCCGAACCACCTGATGCCGTTTCAAGACCGCCAGATGTTGGGAAAGCAGGGTGGGTTCCAACGCGGTGTCGCCGAGGATCTCGCTGACGCTGGTCGGTTCAGAGTTGGCGGACAGTATCTCCAGGACGCGGATGCGGGCGGGGTGCGCCAGTGCCTTGAAGAGGTTCGCCTTGATCTCGTAGAGCGGCTGTTGGTTGCCGTCGGGGAAGCTGGGTGGCACGGCGTATCCTCACACTGATTGAGCACTTAGTGGATTGACTGATTCTGCAATCCAGCCTAGTTGGCGAGCGCCACCAGAGCAATTCGTTGCTCGGGTGTTGAGTTACGCAGGCGGGATATCCCCGGGCGGGGGCGGGGGCGGGGGCTCAGGCTCAGGCTCAGGTGCCGGCGGGATCGGCTGCGCAGGTGGCAGCACCGGAATGGTGATCGGTGGCAGGCCCGGGATCTGGATGATGTTCCCATCCAGCGCGGGGCCGCCGTCAAACGGCGGGACCTCGGGCGGCGGTGCTTCGATGTAACCGGGGTCGTAGTCGGGTGCGCTGGATGCCGGAGGTGGCGGAGCCGGGGCGATTCCGGTACTGGTGTTGATCGTGATGATCGACCCGGGGAAGGCCTGGCCGGTCGGGGTGGTTCCCACCACGGATCCCTTCGACGCCGCGTTGTTCACCGGCGTCGGCTGTTCGGACACCTGGAATCCAGCGTCGGTGACACGCTTTCGCGCCGTGTCGAGGTTGAGCCCCGAGACGGCGGGCACCGTGACCCCCGGGGCGCCGTTCACGTAGCGGGGATCGGTGGGTGGCAGAACTACGGGACCGAACTTGGTGGCGATCGGATTCATCGCCAGGAACCAGGTTTGAGCCGGCGACGTTCCGCCATAGAGGTTTCCGCTGCCGCCGCACTTACGGAGCGGGAAGGCGCACAGGGCCGAGGGTTTCGGTGAGTCGTCGAACACATAGTTGGCCGCCGCCAACTGATTGGTATAGCCGAAGAACCCCGAGGATCGGTGCGACTCGGTGGTTCCGGTCTTGCCTCCCATCGGCAGAGCCCAGCCGACCGACCCCGCCGCCGCGGCCCCGGTGCCCATCGTGGTGTCTTTGGACAGCGCGTTGGTCATCGTGTTGGCCAACCCCTCAGGTACCACCTGCTCACACTGGGCGGTCGGGACATCGATCTCCTTACCGCTGCGATCCAGCACCTTCTCGATAGGAGTCGGCGGGCACCACACGCCGCCGGAGGCCAACGTGGCGGCGACATTCGACAACTCCAGTGCGTTGATTTCGAATGGTCCTAGCGTGAAGGAGCCGATGTTGGAGCGCTTGACGTAGTCAGCGAGACTCTCGTCGCTGTTTGGCACGTAGGCCCGCGCGGTACCTGGGTCGGCATAGGAACGCAACCCGAGGCGTACGGCCATGTCGACGGCACGGGGGACGCCGACCTGTTGGATCAGTTTTGCGAATGCGGTGTTGGGTGACAATGCCAGGGCGTCGGTCATGCTCAACGGGCTGCGGTAGCCGGCGGCGTTCTTCACGCACCAGGTTTTGGGCGGGCAGTCTTTGGGGTCGCTATCGCCCAACCCCGTGCCCTGAAACGTCGGTGGCACGTCGAGCATCGCGTTGATGCCCATTCCCAACTCCAGCGCCGCGGCGCTGGTGAAGATCTTGAAGATGGAGCCTGCGCCATCGCCGACGAGGGCAAACGGCTGTGGTTGCACGGTCTGGCCGGCGTCGAGTTTGAGCCCGTATCCCCGATTGTCGCCCATCGCAAGCACCCGGTGCGCATCCTTGCCCGGCCTGATAACGCTCATCACACTGGCGACGCTGTCCAGCGTGGGAGCAGCAACCGTGTCGATCGCTCGCTTGACGCTGTTCTGAACCTTGGGGTCCAGCGTGGTTTTGATCAGGTAACCGTTTCGCGCCACATCTTCTTTGCTGATACCGGCGCGCGCCAGATACTGCAAGGCGTAGTCACAGAAGAAAGCACGATCACCCGCAGCGATGCAGCCCTGCGGCAGCGTATTCGGTTGCGGCAGAACGCCTAACGGCTGTTTCTGCGCGGCCTGAAGCTCGTCGGCCTGTTCGGGCAGGTTCTCGATCATGGTATCCAAAACCAGGTTGCGCCTATCGAGAGCACCTTGGGGGTTGGTGTACGGGTTAAGAGCGCTAGCGGATTGCACCAGACCTGCCAGCAGTGCGGCCTGTTGCCAGTTAAGTTGTGCCGCATCGATTCCGAAGTAGGTACGCGCAGCATCCTGAACGCCATAGGCGCCGTTGCCGAACGGAACCAGGTTTAGATAGCGGGTAAGGATCTCGGGCTTGGTGAGCACTTTATCCAGCGCCAGCGCCGTTCGGATCTCTCGGAGCTTGCGCGTCGGAGTTGTCGCTACCGCTGCCCGGCGCTCGGCGTCGGTGTCGGCATTGACCAGCAGGTTGAAGTTCTTGACGTACTGCTGCTCGATGGTGGACCCGCCGCGGGTGTCCACAGCGCCCTTGAGGAAGCCGGCCAAGCCGGTCAAAGTTCCCTGCAGGTCGACTCCGTTGTGATTGGCGAAACGCTTGTCCTCGATGGAGACGATCGCCAGCTTCATGGTGTCGGCGATGCGCTCGGTGGGTACCTCCCAACGACGCTGGAGGTAGAGCCAGGCGATGGCGTTACCCGCTGAGTCGACCATGGTTGAGACAGCCGGTACGTCGCCTCCGACGATGTTCGCCGAGCCTTCAGCCACCGATTCCGACGCGTGGTTGCTCGCCACTCCGAGGCCGCCGACGACTGGAAACAGCAGGCCGGCGGTGAGCACGCCGGCGAGTAGGCAGATCAGTGCCATCCTACGAAGAGTCGGCTTGGCCGGGGGGTACTCGTCCGACATGCCGCACACATTAGGTGCCCAGGGCGGGGAGATCCAACGCGGGGGATCGGCTACGGCGAATCGCCGCGGATTCGCTACCGGAGGTGGGTATCTGCGGCCATGACGACGATCCCATCATCATCACTGAAGGCCACGTCGCCCGGTATGAAGTCGATGCCACCGATGCTGACGCCGACGTCACGTTCGCCCGCGCCCGTTCTGGCACCCTTGCGGGGGTTGGTGCCAAGCGCCTTGATCCCGATCTCAACGTTCACCAGTGTCGCGGCGTCGCGCACCGCGCCGTTGATGATCAGTCCGGCCCAACCGTTGGAGCGCGCCAACTCGGCGATGACGTCGCCCACCAGTGCGGCGTGGACGGAGGCGCCGCCGTCGATCACCATGATTCGGCCGTCTCCGGGTTCGCTCAGCACGGACTTCAGCAGGGCGTTGTCCTCGAAACAGCGCACCGTGCTGATCGGGCCCGCGAACTGTGCCCGTCCGCCGAATTGCCGGAATTGGGTATCACAACTGCGCACGTCGCGGCCGATATCGTCAACCAGATCGGCGGTCGGCCGGAAGACGATTCCCACGGATGTCCCGATCCTTAGCCGCGTCGAAGTCGGCGGATAACCATCGCAACCAGGCTGGCCACGGCCAGACCGATGGCCACGGGAATGCGGGCGCGTCCAGCGCTATGGGCGGGTTGTCCCGGGGGCGTGGCGCCGGGTAGTGCGGTGTCGCCGGATATCAGTGCGGCCCGGGCCTCGGTGGCCGCAGCCCTGTCAGCCGGCTTGGGCGGCGCAGCGGACACCGGCGGTTTGGGCGCCATCTTCGGCGGGGCTTTCTTGGCGGCTCCGGTGGGAGCCTTCTTCGCAGTAGCCTTCGCCGGTGCTTTCTTGGGCGCCTTCTTGGGCGCTTTCTTGGGCACCGCTTTCTTCTGCGGCGCAGGGGGGATCGCACCCGAACCCTCGTCGGGCCGGTCCTGGGGGTCTGCCATGTGCCGCTCCATTCTTTGTCATCTCGGTGATACGTCGCGCTTGCTGCCGTTTATGACCGGCGGCGCACGCTCCAGGTCGCTACGCCGGCGATCAGAACTCCCACCCCAACGATGAACGGCCACAACGGAATCCGATCAGAATCTGCCGTTCCGGTCACCGCAGGGCCCGGTGATCCTGTGCTGGGTACCGTCACGGTGAAGGCCCAGGACCCGGAGACCACGTGGCCGTCATCTGAGGTCACGCGATAGTTCACCGTGT
>Ga0164295_10000797_pt1 | contig 26195 bp, 20 predicted proteins | sample GEODES006metaG_FD_111798 | JGI IMG/M metagenome (GOLD analysis project Ga0164295, IMG submission 111798) | Oligotrophic lake water microbial communities from Sparkling Lake, Wisconsin, USA - GEODES006 metaG | ecosystem: Environmental > Aquatic > Freshwater > Lake | place: USA: Sparkling Lake... | reverse complement strand
GGCAGTGGACGGAAAGTGCTGGATGAGATCACGGCCTTGCTGGACAAGGATCTAAGTTATGAGCGGCCCGCGGCTGAGGTCGCGATCACCGTTCAAAAAATCGAGACACTGCTGCTCAGCCTCGAAGGATGGATGAAGCCTGAGACTGATTCCCTGCAATTACCTGCCGATCTCGAGGCCCGCGTCAGAGCTGCTAGATGGCGAGTGACGGGTTTTAAGACTGAGCTGGATCGTTTCTCTAAAGTGCGTGAGGCCAGCGCAGGAACTTTGACACTGGCGACTTACCAGAAGTCCTTGATCGCCTGGCAGGACATTCGTTTTGCCGAGGCAGCACCAGCGTCCGTCATCTTGGGGCAAATCCCAAGCGAAGAACAATTCTTGGCAAAGCTTTTGATGGGCGGCGATCTTTCACAATGGAAAGCTGCGGTTGAGGATGTCGGCGGTGCTCAGATGATGCCTGTAGCGCCTATGGACAATGATTTGAAGATTCTTTTGGCTTTGCGTGATGATACTTATCTCAATGGCGTCTGGGAAAACATCGTCGTCGATCATGCGCATGATCAATCTACCCGCAGTGTTTGGTCTAAAGGACCGCTGGAGCAAAGTCGGGTTGGCGACACTCTAAGCCGTTGGAGTGGTCTGGCCTTTGATGCCCATGCAGATGATACCGGTGCAGCCTTTGTGAAAAGCGAGTTTAAGCGTGTCGCCGTTGGCAGTAGCGATCAGGGGCAAAGTGTGAGATCGAGCAAATCCAGCCCGGCGACGCAGTTCATGGATTCATTGCAGCTCAATCGCATGACAGATGCCACGGGTGAACGCTGGCAGCGCAGTCTTCTAGAGATGTTTGATAAGATCATGCAAAACAAAGCGGCACCGGCTTTGGTGAAAGCTCACGTCATGGTTGAGTTGGAGCGTATCACACGGTTACAACCGTTTGCCTGGGGGCTGCACCTCTCGCCGACGTTATGTGCGGACTTGGCGGAATTGCAGAAGATTATTGGCGGTTATCCATTACGCAGTGAAGACTGGATGGTGCCGAAAGTCCGCGACACACTCGGAGTTTCATTGGCTCAATTTTTCGACTCTCGTCAAACTCGTCACTATCAAAAAGAAGCCCAAGCTAGGCGTGAGTTGCTGCGGGATATCCATCTCGCAGGTTTAAAATTTGGTGGCTATGTTGAAACTGATTTTTCGTTGCATCTCAACAACGCAGCTCGTGTCCGCCCTGAGTTGTGGGCTTTGGGAAAGACAGGGCCACTGTTAATATCAGCCGAGGCTAAGACAGCTCCTGCTACTGTCCTTCGGCTAAGTCCCGTCTTCTTTATTCCAGCAGATCGAGCTGCGCTGATGCAACGCTATCGCTTAGCACTAAGCGGCGGTTCTTTAGAAGTAGCAGCCCCCGTTTCTACTGAGACACCCTTTCTAGACGTACATTAATCATGCCGGCCAAGACACAGTTCCAATTGCAGTGGCGCGGCAAAAGCCATGGCCCATGGACGTATGCGGAGATTCAAGAACGATTGGCTGAAGGGGAGATACACTCTCTGTATCAAGTGCGCATTGACAGTGTCTGGATGCCTTTGCGGGACTATGTCGAACAGATCGAAGCTGTAGCGTTGCAACAGCAGGCCTCCGATAGAGCGTCACGCATTCGACAGCAAGAGGCCGAAAAAGTGGTGAAGGCGCGTGCACGTGGAAGAGGGCCTATCGAAGGACCGATCAAGAAGCCCAATCCTTTTGCCAATCCGCCACCTGTTTTTGTGAAGGGAGCTTCGTCATTGCCTCTGTCATCTGGCGAGTTTAGCCACTCGGAGATCGCGTCGACCTGCTGGCTGGCAGTGGCTGCCTTTGTCGTGAGTTGTTGCAGTTTTGTGCCTTATTTAAATCTGGTGAGTTGGCTGCCGAGTCTGTTGCTGGGACATTTGGCCTTGGCGCAGATCAGGCGGGAGCCTAGCATGGAGGGTCGTGGGCTGGCCCTTGGTGCTGTCACCATCGCCTATTTGATGCTAGTCTTTGCCGCTTGGAGCTTCTTATTTATGCCGAACCTCTTTTACCGCATCTTTCCTATTGCAGGCTAACTTTCTTCATTCTCATGTCCTCTGATCCATCCACATCAAGTGAGTCCTTACTCGGCAACAATCCTTTTCAAGGTTCCCTGCGGATGCTCGACTTTGCACGCTCTGATCCAGAGCGCCGACTTGGCTTTAAGCCGGGACGCTTCACATCGCCCAACAAGCTGCTTTCACTGCTGGCTGGCTTGGCCCTGACCGTGACGTTTTATGCCATTCTAGAAATTGGATTGGCTGGCTGGCCCGCTGCACAGTGGTTCATCGACATGTTCACGAAGCGTGGACCTTGTCCGTATCCGACGATGCTCTTTTTCTTTTGGGCCTTGGCGATGATGTTTTTTAAGTGGTGTAAGTTTCAGGTTCAGAAGCGTGCGCTAACCTTGCCGGTGATGCCGCAGCAACCGGACTTTGAACTGACACCTGCCACTGCACGCGCTGTACGCGAGCGCATGAGCGCGATCGTGGACAATCCGCATCACTTCATTTTGCTCAATCGTATCGACCTAGCTTTGGCGAATCTGCATAACATTGGCCAAACAGCTGATGTGGCGGCCATCATCAAGATTCAGGCGGAGAATGATGAGGCGCAGATCGCTTCCAGTTACGCTCTGGCTCAGGGGTTTCTTTGGGCGATTCCGGTGCTTGGCTTTATTGGCACGGTTCAGGGGCTTAGTCAGGCGATTGGCGCCTTTGCCGGCACACTGGCTGCTGGTGGTGATATGACTGCGCTGCGAGGTTCACTGCAAAACGTAACGGGTGGTCTGGCCACAGCGTTTGAAACCACCCTCATAGCGCTGGTTTGTGCGTTGATCCTGCAATTGCTGGTCAGCTGGCTGCAGACGTTGGAGTCTGAGTTTCTCGATGAATGCAATGAGATCTGCCATAGGAATGTGGCGGGTAAACTAAGGCTTAACGTCAACTAAACCATGAAAGCTCGCTTCGGCAGGCAGAGCGGAACAGGCGTCAGCTTCTTCGCTTTCCAGGACATCATTACAGGCACGTCAGGTTTTCTGATTGTGTTGACGTTGTTCCTGGCCCTGAATCTGGATGAAGCGCTCGTCGAAGGGAACCACACCAAGCCTTATGCGAAGAGGGAAGAGGATTTGCGCTCCATGCAATCGCGGATTGTCTCCACAAGAAATCTGGTGGCTGATCTTCAGAACCGACCAGCTGAAGATGAGACCACACTGCGACGAATGATTGGACAGTGGACATCGACTGTCGCGGAGTTGGAATCAGCTTTGACGCCTGGGCTGAATAAGGCCTTTGATGCTACAGCCATGGATCGTGAGTTGCGTGATACGAAGCAGAAGCTGCTTACAAGGACCGAGAAGATGAATGCCAGCATTCATCAAGCCGAGCTGCTTTCTTCAGGCCTGAACAAGGAGGTTCCTGATCTGGAAAAGAAGATCAAGGATGCTGAGAGTTCCCTGCAACGCGTGCAGTCTCGTCGGAACGTGATCAGCCTGGTTCCCGAGCTTAGCGACAATAAAAAAGAACCGATTCTGGTTTTGGTTCAGGCCTCGATGATCCGCTTTCAAAGGGCAAACGGCCAGCCGGCCTCTGCTGGATCAATCCCTGATTTCGTTAACTATCTGCGCGCTGCGACTGCGGCAACGCATTACGTTGTGTTTTACTTCAAGCCTTCGGGGGCCAACCATTTTGAATCATTGACTCGTATTGCCCGACAGGAGGGTTTTGAAATTGGTTACGATGTCATTCCTGAGGGATTGGATGTTGAGTTTCATAACAGCGTGCCTGTCACCAAGCCATGAAACGTAAGCTTCATTCCAACCAGCAGGATAGTCTGGATCTACTGCTTGATACCCTGTGTAATGTGTTTGGTGGTATCATCATGATTGCCTGTCTGTTGGCAATGTTGAGCCGACCACAAGTCTCTAAGGCACCAATGACCCCGAAGAGCCCAACCGATCATGAGTCGGGTATTTTGATGGAAAAACGAACCGAGATGGCGCAGGCCGAACTGGATGGGTTGGAGAAGCTGCGCGCACAATTGCAGAGCGAGGATGATCCATCCATTCGCCCTCTCATCACTCAGCTTGCTGCTTTGAAAAAGACCGCAGAAAAGCTGCGTCAAGAAAAGGCTAAGCAAGACGAGATGGCCACAATCATGGCAAAGGATAAAGTGCGTGATTCAGGCAATGAGATCGCTCGTCTTAGGGAGCAGGTGCAAGAGATCGAAAAGAAGCTCGGCATTGCCAATCGCGATACTGAAGCCGCTGCCCAGATGCGACAGGCATTGGAAAAGAAGTTGGCAGATCTTCAGATAGAGCTGGAGGACGTCAGCCAACTTAAGGTCGAGAAACTGCGATTCCCGCGTGAACGAAACATCAATAAGACGGCCTCGCCGATCATCATTCAGTATGGCCAGGTTTTCCCACTTTATGACAGCGCTGGAAATCCAAATCCAAGGGTCACTCAGGTGCATTCGGTGAATGGCACCTTCACGGCCTTTGCTAAAAAAGGAGAAGGTCTCAGTCCAACGGTTCATGCGGTGGCATTGAGGGATATTTTAAAGCAGCTAGGCAGCGGCAACCGTTACCTGACGCTTTACGTTTATCCTGACTCTTACGCCACCTTGCGTGAGCTCAAGAAGCTGATCTATCAGGTAGGTGCGGACTACGGCATGAACCTCAGAGAAGAGAATAGCGTTCTTCTCTTTGATCCGAAGGGGTCTAAACCTGCGCCACTTTAATTTCACCAAAGATCCACGGCCACATGCGACTCAGGGCGCAGAATCTCGGTGCCAACCAAGGTTTCCGCGAAGCGCGCGAGGAACCATTGCTGAGAAGCTTCTTCACCATGCACCATGAGCAGTTTTTTCGGACGCACTTTTTCCACGTATTGGGCGATGCCCTCGCGAGTCGCATGGGCACTAAGGTCAAAGCTTTCAATCCGCGCGTGTAATTCGACGGTGGGTTGATCTGGAGAGAGCTTTAGCTTCTGTCCCTGCTTTGCCGTGCGTAAGTGGTAACCGGGGGATTCAGGATCGGTGTAGCCGACAAAAGCTACAGCATTTCGCGGATTCTCAATGAAGCGTGTGGCAAAGCGGTTGGAGGTTGTGCCTTCGGTCATCATGCCACTGGAGAGTGCATAGATGGCGCGGGGTTGATACTCAAACTGACGTGGGCCGCGACGTCGGCCTTTCGGTTGCACCAGCATGTTAATGTCTTCCAGCAGTCGGAATCCTTGGTAGTTGCGGCGGCTGCGATCACTGTAGTGATCATAAAGAACGGTTACTTTAGTGCCGAGACCACCGATGTGCAGGGGCATCTCAGGGATTAGACCTTCTTGACGCAGTTCATGCAGCATGAGCATCACTTCTTGGGTTTTACCCAGAGCAAAGACGGGGATAAGCACAGAGCCATTGGCATCATAGGTATCGCGAATGACCGCTGCTAGACGCTCCTTTTCGGCACGCCGAGTGAAGCCTGGGGCGCGATCATAGGTGCCACGTGTGGTCTCCATGACCAGCACGTCGATTCCCTCCGTCGGGAAGTCAGCGGCCATGCAGATGGTCTGGGATTCAAAATTTACGTCACCGCTATAAAATAGAGTGTTTCCGTTCTCTTTGATCATCACACCGGTGGAGCCTAAGATGTGGCCTGCATCGTGGAAGCTGGCCGTCATGTCCGTGCCAGGAATGGCAAACGGCTTCACTAAATCGCGGTAACTATACTGAGCTCGGTTTTCATCTAGCTCTTTATGCGTAAAAAAAGGATACTCATTGATGCCTAATTCTTCACGCTGAGAGGTCATGACATTCACCGAGTTATGCAGCATTCCACTGGCGATTTCACCCGTCGGCTCGGTCATGATGACGGGCGTATTCGGCTGCTTTCGCATCAGCACTGGTAGCGAGCCAATGTGGTCATGGTGAGCGTGAGAGATGATGATGGCGTTTGCTTTATCCTGTGGCAGAGGACCAAAATCAGGCAATGCGTCAAACCCCACCTCCTTCGGATGCATCCCAGAATCTAGAACGACGCGGTGATCACCTGACTCTAGAAGGTAGCTGTTGGCGCCGATCTCGCGGCGGCGGGTAAGATTCAAAAATCGCATGGTAGGTAGGTCAGAACGTAAGGGAAAGGTGACACTAGGCCGCGTTTGAGTCGTGGCAAGCACTCAGAAACATTGACATAGGGATGTCTGCATGGAGTTTAGTCCGCGTGTCACCTTCTCATCGTCGCTTTTGCTCATGCTTGGTCCTGCTGCTTTTGCTAGGCCTGCTGACTGCAGGGCAGGCAGAGATCACGACACGCACCGATGCCGTAGGAAAGCTGCTGATCGAATGGGACAAAGCAGGCACGGCAGCAGGACTCTCAGCCGTTTTTTATGAAAACCGAGACCATCAGCACTCACCTCTGAACCTCGCTCTTTATCCGGAGTTACGGCTTTTTCCGCTGAATGCGCACACAGGATCTGATATCGGTCCGTCCAGCATGCTTAGACCACTGCCCATGATTGGAAATTGTTCCATGGCGGCCCCCGCCAATCAAGGAGGCAGCCTCCCGAGGCTCTACCAAATGACTCCTGATGGGACCAATTTGCTCATGATGCAGTATCTGGCCAATAACCTCATGCTTTACCCCGAGCATCAAGATTACGACATTGGGGCCAATGGTGTGAATGGTTATGGCGATCTGTTTCCCATTAACAATGGCTGTGCACTCATCTCCCAAGGATCATCCGGTAGCGATCAGCCCTTCCTCCAGGCCTTCTTCGCCACCCTTGCTGCCTTTTCACCAGAGACTCAGAAGATCCTGATCCGTCAGCGCATTCTGATGCCTACACTTCAGGCTATCTTTCGCCAGTCCAATCAGATGGTGGTCAAAGATCTAGATTACTTTTCTGGAGTAGCTCATCCCGTCGTGTTTGACTCTACCAAGCTCGATGAACTGAAAATGATCCACCGGGCTCATGACATGACTCCGGACAAGATCCCGCCACTGGTTCAAATTAGTGCAGTTGAAGAAACCAACCTCACGGCCGGTAAAGATTACTTTGAGCCCTCAGGCGCCCTCACGCACAAGCTCGCTGATACCCCAGTCTCCATCGCACGCATCATGCGTGGTAGTGTGGATGAGTATGGCATGCTCGTCTATTTGGGAAAAATCTCCGACCTCCAAAAAAGACCACTCAAACTGATGTTTCAGGTGCTTCAGGGAGATCCTAAGTTGGTTCAGATTGAGCACTCTGGTGGCGGTCCATACGCACGCATTCGAGTCCGCTGGCATCCACCCATGATCACTGCTTCTGGAATCCGCAGTCACCGAGTTGATATCGGTATTTTTGCCTCCAATGGCGCTAATGTCAGCGCGCCGGCCATCATCAGCTTTTACATGCTGCCCAATGAACGCCGTTTTTATGATGCCGATGGTCACCTCACCGAGATCGCTTATCAAGCTTACAATCCCGACCTTGGACTTCCAGTCAGTCCAAAGGATCAGCGCTGGCTCCGTGCTATGTTAGACGTTGCCATCGCCGGAGATGGCTTACGCAGTCGTCTGATGGAAAAGCTGCTCGCACTGGAAGAGCGAAAAGCCATTCAAGCAGCTTGGATGCCGCTGAATGATCGGCAGCAGGTCATTCGTGGGCTTGAGGCCAAACCTGATCAAAAAGATAATGTAGCCAGACTCAGGGGTGATCTGGAAAAAGATCTTGCCAGCGCCCTTGATCTCAAGTTGCCGGGTAATCGCGGCCTCACGGTCAGAAGTGCTATTTCCAGATCGCTAGATACGCTCAGCACCTTCACCGATCTCTATACCACTTTTCAAAAAGACTTGCTGAAGCTCGCTGCCACATCTCCAAAGAAAACGGCCGCGGAAGACGTCCGTAAAGAAGTACAGCGCCTTATCGATCTAGGCATTCTTATTGAGCAAGCCGGCGGTTTTGTGAGCACTGTCACTGCGAGTGAAAGGCTGAGTGCTGCCGAACGCTACCAGCTTCAAGGGTTGAATCTGACTCTGCTCAGCCAAGTTCTCTTTCCGGAAGCCCTCGACCGCTCCACTGAGCCCGCTTGGGTTGATCCCCGTCTCACCGCCCTTAAACCTTGGAGGGATATCTTCCGTCTTGATGCTAGCACCGGAGCTCGGCTTGGCTGGATTCGCTATCAGGCCGGTCGCACGCACTACTTCACCGCCGACGGCCATTTCCTGCCCGAAGCTCCCAAAAAAGCCCATGCTGTGATGTATCAAACAAATCTTCAGGGGATTCTAGAATGGCAATGAGATGAATGTGAGCATGGGCTTGGAGATGCTCTACAAAGCTATCGACTTTAACCAATCGAGATGGATGGATGCTGGAGCCGACTTGAGATTTAAGTCAAGCGCGCCATGATATAAGTCACGATGCTCACGCCACTAGATCTGAAACTACTCCGCGATCTTGGTCGCATGAAGGCGCAGGTTGTGGCGGTGGGGCTGGTAATGGCTTGCGGTCTGGCCATGATGATCATGACGCGTAGTCTGATCCTGACTCTGGAAGGAACACGGGATGCCTACTATCAGACCTATCGAATGGCGGATATTTTTGGGTCGCTTAAACGGGCGCCGTGGTCGCTGAAAGAACGCATGGCGGAGATGCCTGGCGTGGCGGCGGTAGAGACTCGGGTGGTTTTGGATGCGGTGCTGGATCTGCCTAGTGTGGAGGCCACTTGCACGGGGCATCTGGTCTCCCTGCCTGAGGATGGGGAGATGCCGGTGATCAATCAGATTTTTCTTCGAACAGGCCGATTACCGCGCCCAGGCTCGCGACGCGAGGTTATTGCCAGTGAAGCCTTTGCATTAGCGCATGGGCTGCGGCCTGGAGATCAAGTGTCAGCGATCATCAATGGTAGGCGCGATACACTGGAGATTACGGGTATCGGGCTGTCGCCTGAGTTTGTCTTTGAGGCACGCGCTGGTGAGACCTTGCCTGACAATAAGCGCTTCGGTGTCTTTTGGATGAATTATAGATCCCTTGCCGTGGCTTACAATATGGACGGGGCTTTCAATGACTTCTGCATCGATCTGTCTCCTCGTGCCGAAGCTGGACCTGTGATTCAAGAGTTGGATCGATTGCTCAGTCGGTATGGTGCTGGTGGCGCCTTTACGCGGCGGGATCACGCCAGCGCTGCACGGTTGGATGATGAGCTGCGGGTGCTCAATGCGCTGTCCATGGTGTATCCGGTCGTATTTCTGAGTGTGGCTGCCTTCATGGTAAATTCGGTTTTGGCACGATTGGTTAGGCTGCAAAGGGAGCAGATCGCGCAATTAAAGGCGCTGGGCTATTCGTCCTGGCAGGTCGGTCGGCATTATCTAAGTTTTGCGATGGTGATCGTCTTGGTGGGCTCCACTCTGGGTGGCATCGGTGGCCGCTTCATGGGCGGTGGACTGATCTCCATGTATGAACTTTTTTTCCGCTTCCCCGAGTTGCGCTTCATCATGGACTGGAGTGCGGTGGGTATCGCCCTCGTGGTGAGTGCAGGTGCCTCTTTTCTGGGGGTGCTGAGTGTGGTCTGGATGGCGGTGAAATTGCCGCCTGCTGAGGCCATGCGGCCGGAGCCACCGACGGATTTTAAACCGAGCCTCTTGGAGCGTATAGGATTGACGCGCTGGTTCACGCCGACTTTCCGCATGGCGCTGAGAAACATTGAGCGTAGGCCATGGCAGTCAGTTTTTACCATGGCGGGCTTGGCTTTGGCAACAGGCTTGATGGTCCTGCCAGGTTCGATGCAGGACAGCATCGATCACTTACTGACGTATCAGTGGAACGATGTGCAGAGGCAGGAGGCGATTGCCTTTCTCATTGAGCCAGGCTCTGGCAGAGCACTGCATGATCTGGAGCATCTGCCAGGCGTCACCTATGCTGAGCCGATCCGCTCTGTGCAGGCAAGGATTCGTTTTGGTCATCATGTGCGGAAACTGGCGATCACGGGACTGCCAAAAAACAGCCGACTTAATCGCCTGTTAGATATTCAAGGCCATAGGATTGATCTGCCAGAGGAGGGGCTCATCATGTCCGACAAACTGGCTGAGGTATTGGGTGCGAAGTTGGGCGAGGAAGTGCAAGTGTCCGTGCTTGAAGGTCAGCGACCTCAACTTAATGTAGCGATTCGTGGATTGATGCAGGACTTTACCGGTGTGTCTGCCTACATGGATCTGGATGCGTTGCGGCGCCTGATGCGAGAGGGGCCGTCGATTAACGGGGCCTATCTCAGTATCGATGGTGATCACTGGCTGGAGTTCATGCAGAAAGTGAAGCAGACGCCGCGCATTGCTGTGACCATTGTGAAAAAAGATCAGTTAGAGGCCTTCCGCAGCACTACCGGTGAGAGTATCGGTATTATTCGTCGTCTTTACCTGGTGCTTGCCGTGATTGTGGCCTTTGGAGTCGTCTATAACAGTGCCCGCATCGCTCTCAGTGAGCGCAGTCGTGATTTAGCGACCTTGCGTGTTGTCGGCTTTACGCAGCGGGAGGTGAGCGGTGTCTTGTTGGGTGAGCTGACCTTGCTGGTGCTTGCTGCATTGCCATTAGGTTTATTATTCGGCCGTGTGCTGGCCACTTTGATCATTAGCGCCATAAGCACAGAGACCGTGAGACTGCCTCTCGTCATTAGTGGTCGAACATTTAGTGTAGCGGTCCTGGTTGTTCTAGTTGCAGCTGGAGCCTGCTTCTGGGTTGTCAGTCGGATGCTCAGTAAGCTGGACATGGTCGGTGTTTTGAAGGCTCGGGAGTGAAGTCGGACCTTATAGAGTCGCCTTTTTCACCTTGCCGAAATCGGTGCCGAGGAAGCGTTTGGTCATCGCTTCGGCCTGCTCAGATAAGTCGGTCAGAAAGATGTCTAGCGTAGGTTTGCTGCGGGCGGTGCGGAGCAGGTGTTGGTCTTCGAGGACGCGCTTGGTGTGAGCGGCGCAGGTGCTTGCGCTGTCCACGAGGCGGACTTTTTTGCCAAGCATTTTTTTTAGCAAAGGCATGAGGAGAGGATAGTGGGTGCAGCCGAGCACAAGGGTGTCCATACCTTTGGCCAGCAGTGGATTGAGGTATTCTTTCAGCACCAGCTTCAGGGCGCTGTGATCGGTCCAGCCTTCCTCCACAAAGGGAACAAGCAGCGGTGTGGCGGCAGCGTGAATTTGCAGGCTGGGCTTTCGCATGGCTAGGGCATACTGGTAGGCGCTGCTGCGTATGGTACCTGCGGTACCGATGATGCCGACGCGCTCACACTGTGGATCAGCCAGAGTGGCTTCGACCCCAGCCTCTAAAACACCGATAATGGGAACACGAAAGGTGGCCTGTAGAAGGGGCAGGGCATGGGCTGTAGCGGTATTGCAGGCAACGATGACGGCTTTAACGCCGTGGCCGACGAGGAACTGTGTGTCTTCGACAGAAAAGCGGCGGATTGTATCGGGTGACTTAGAGCCATAGGGTACGCGGGCGGTGTCACCGAGATAAATGATGGACTCATTCGGCAGCAACTCACGCAGCGCACGGACGACGGTCAAGCCGCCGACGCCGGAGTCGAATACGCCGAGGGCTGCCTGCTGGGATTCTAGGGAACTCATTCGATGATAGGAAACGCGGGCTGGCGTTTGAGCAAGCGTCCAGTGAGAAGAAAAAGAGTCTCTCTAAAAGAGCAACGCAAGCCGCTGCTCTTTGTGTGAGAGGATTGCATTCTGCACAAACTATTTCTTGAGTGTGGGGTTGTAGATGACTCATCCGTCGATTCTTTCCTAAATGAAGTTTTTTTCAACCTTTCGGGCAAAGCTCATCCTTTCCATTTTTCCCATCGTGGCAGGAGTGGTGGTGGTGGCTCTGGTGCTTGCTGAATGGAAGTTCAGCGCGACTTATCGGAAGTTGTTTGAGGAGCAGTTTGAAAATCAGATCGCGGGTCTGACTCAGGCTAAAAGTAAGCGGCAAGAGGCGCTCTCATCCGTGCTGGAGAAGATGGCTAAGAATCCTGAAATCATCTCTAGCATGAAGGCGGCAGACTATCTCAAGACCGTTTTTATCTTGCGACCTTCGTTGGAGAGTTTGGCACAGGAGCGTTTGCAAAGTGAGTTTGGACAGTCCCCGAAAAAGAACGGAGTGACCGGATTGCGCCAGTTGAATGCACCGCCCGAGCCCAAGAAGGATGAGGCTAAAAATTTGAGCCGTTCACCTGTCTATGGAGGTGGATTAACGACCCCATTCATCGCGCTGATTGATGCCAAGGGTGATTTTGTCTTGAATCAGCGTTCGCGCAGTGGGCCAGATGATCACCTCGGTCGCAAGTCAGCGAAGATGCCGTGGCTGAGTAATCGTCAGTTCGCGGAAATCCTAACCGAACAGCAGATGGGTTACCTATTAATGGATGCGGGTGAGCGGCGCACCGATCAAGTCCGGGAGATTTTTGTCACGCCGCTTCGTGATCCTGAGACGAAGTCTTTTCTTGGGGCTTTTGCTTTTGGTCTGCCTTTGCCAGCTTTGGCTGATCGTGCGCTCTTTGAACAGACCAGGCGTAGTGAGTTTGGCGAGATCATGGGCGGTATTTTGGTGGAGGGGAAGTTGGTCTCTACCACGGTGCCCGATGATCAAAAAAGCATTGTTGCCAAAGCTGTGACGGATTCTCTAGAGAAGTCAGATAAGGATAAAAAAGAGATTGTGGTACCCATTCGTGGTGTGAAGCACCAGTTGATCTATCGGGTGCTTAACCCAGAGAGTCCTTTCCCTCATGCTACACAGGTGAATTTCTTTTCACTAGACCCTTTAGAGGCTGAAATCAGGGATCTTCGCCGAAGTGGTATTGCTGTTGGTCTTGTGGCTCTGGGGATTGCCTTAGTGCTAATCACAATCACTTCACGCAGTTTGTCTGGCCCTGTGAGCCAGTTGGTTGCTGCCACGCATGAGATCGAGCGCGGGAACTACGAGGTCCGTGTTCCCGTCTCGCAGGATGAAATGGGTCGTGTTTCTCAGTCCTTCAATGAAATGGCCGCAGGCTTGGCGCTTCAGGAAAAATATCGCAGTGTGCTCAACGCCGTTGCAGACCGTAGCGTAGCAGAGCGGTTACTAGAAAATCGGGAGGTGCTCAGCGGTGAATTGCGGGATGTGACCATGCTTTTCTGCGATATCCGAGGATTCACCGCTCTGACCGAGTACATGCAGCCGCATGAGGTGATTGAGTTATTGAATGAGCACATGACGGCACTGACCGAGGTTGCGTATGCTCATGGTGGCATTGTAGATAAATTTGTTGGGGATCTTATCATGGTGCTTTTTGGAGCTCCCGTGAGCACAGGAAACGATGCGCAGCATGCTGTCGAATGTGCCAAAGCGATGATGGTGCGACGTCGTGAACTCAATCAGACATCGAAGCATCCACTCGAGATTGGTATCGGACTTGCCTCGGGAAACGTGGTGGCAGGCTGCATGGGTTCTGAGCAGCGCCTGAGCTACACGGTGCTCGGGCATCGCGTGAATTTGGCATCGCGACTTTGTGGTATCGCCCAAGCGGGTGAAGTCATCTCCGATGCGGAAACCGTAGCTGATTTGGCTAATCATATCATGACCGAACCCCTGCCTGCCATGCAGCTGAAGGGCTTTTCAGATTCCATTCAGCCGCGTCGAATCTTGATGGCTTAAAGCATCAGGCCGAGTAACTTTTCACGGATTTGTGAACGCCATTTGGTTAGGTAGGAAAATTTGGCCTGGAGCGCTTGGAGGTCGGGCCACACGCTTGGGTCAGCTTGTGTGATGCGCTGATCACAGGCAGGTAGGTCGGATTCGAGTTTTTGCCAGAGTTCTTGGATCTCTGCATTCAAGACCTCTAGGGATTCGCGCAGACGCATTTCTTCACTGGAAAGTAGGGCTTTGGCAAGAGCGCTGGTGGTGGCTTGTTTGCGGGCTATAAACTGAGAACTCAACTGCAACAGTGGTCCAAGTTTTTCAAAGAGGCCCATGAGAGCTGGCTCAAGCGGCACGGCGCGCCAAGCGGTCTGGGAGTGCTGATCCACCAGGTGTTTCAATCGAGTGACTGGTGATTTTAAGGCCTCTTGGGCAGCATTCAGATCACAGCTCAGGATTGAATCTCCTCCAGTCTGATCTGGATGCACTAGGCGAGTGGCACTGAGGTATGCTTGCTGCAATTGTTCCTCATTCAGTGCTGCGCGGGGAGGCAGTGAAAGTAGGGCAAAGAAGTCCGCCATGCTCTTAGGCTGCAAAGCTTTCACCGCATGAGCAGGTGACGACGGCATTCGGGTTTTTGACTTTGAATCCGCCCTGCTGAAGATCGTCGCTGTAATCTAACTCCGAGCCGCTGACAAAGAGGGCGCTTTTGGGGTCGATAACCACGCGGACTTCACTGGAGGTGACCAGGATGTCTCGGTTAGCGGGGCCATCCACGAGGTCCATTTTGTACTGTAGTCCTGAGCAGCCGCCGCCAACGACGGCGACACGCAGCGCGCCGTTTTCAGCGCGTCCTTGCTTGGTCAGCAGGCTGGTAAGTTTGTTAGCTGCATTGGGCAGGATCTTGATCAGCTTTTCGTTGCCAATCTTAAAGTTAAGGGTGGGGGCGGTCATGCTGGTTGGCTTGCCTTCCAGGCATCAAAGGTTTCACGAGTCGGGTCAAACTTGGCACCACAGCGCGGGCAGGTAATCTTGGCCGCGCCGTCTGCGAAAACGTACTCCATGTCTTCGTCGGATAAACGCATCAGCATGGGGAATAGGCGATCAACGGTGCAGCCGCAGTCGAAGATGTAGTGACGTGTTTCTAAAAGTGAAAGCTGTTCGTCGCTATCTAGAGTGAGGATGCTGTCATCCGTGAGGGAATTGAGCCAGTCTTCGTCGGCGTCAGGCTCCGCTGAAATTTGCACAAAGTCTTCATCGGCAAGGCGAAAGATGCGCGTCCGGCGTTGTTCGCTTTGAGAGTAAAACTGCTCGATAGCCGCCAACATGTCGGTGCCGTGGAATTCGATCATGCTCTGCTGTGGCTGTAGTCCAAAACGGGTTGTTTGGGTGATGAAGAGGCATCTGCCTGTATTCCGCACATCTTCGGTGAAGATACGGCCGACCACACGTCCGCTCTTGGTGCCGCCAGTGACGAATAAATTCATCAGCGGATCATTCAAATTAATGGTCCAGGCACAAATTTCATCATGGGGGCGGGAGGCTAAGTGCAGGGCCATGCCGGCAACGGCTTCTTTTAGCATCATGTCCAAGCGGTCCGGATGCTTGATCTCATGTTGCATGAGATGCAGGTAGTAATCCATGTAGAGATCACTGAACTTGCCGCGCACGAGCAGGCAGTTTCTCTGACGCACAAAGTAACAGCGAATTTCAGCAGGGGCTAGATCGGCGGATGACATGGGGTGCAATGCTTAGAACAGGCTTTTCTAGCCTGTGATCATGAAACTAGGGGCAGAGTCGGTCTCTGCCCCCAACGGATAAGTTAGAGAGCTTTGATGAACAGATCTTTATAGTAGCAGATGCTCTTTGGGTCATGACCCTGAATGGCGATGGTGCCAGAACTGAGTTTACGACCGGGCATGTTTTTCAAGGCCGTTGCTGGGTCCCAACCTGCAGGCTCAGTGAAGTCCACGGTGGTCTCACCATTCACCTTGAGGGTGATATGCTTGCCTTCCACACGGATCACGTAGTCGAACCATTCATCATCTTTGCTAGGTGCGGCTGGGACACGGATATGAGTGCCTCCCTGAGGTTCTTTTTGGTCAGGCAGAAGGGCCAGAATATTGATGACGCCATAGAGACTGCCGGTCTTCTTAGGATCGGTGTGCGTGCTATTGACCTGACATTCGTAACCGAGATCAGGCCAGCCTTTTTCTTGAAACTGAGTGTGGAAGTAAACGCCTCCATTGGAGCCGGCAGTTGTTTTTACCTTGGCTCTGAGTTCAAAGCTCTTGTAGCTGGCATCGCCATTTGGGCCTGTGTAGAAGATGTGGGCACGACCACCGCTGACTTTTAAAGTCCCGTTTTCGACGGTGAAGCTGCCTGGAACCTCTTCGTTGGATTTCCAACCCGTGAGGTCTGTTCCATTAAACATCGAAGTAAAGCCTTCAGGCGCTTCGCTGGATGTTTGAACGGGTGCAGCGGAAGGTGCCGGTGCGGCAACAGGAGTTGTGGTAGCTGTGGGATTTTCTGCAGCAGGTTTGCAGGCAGTCACCGAGATGGCTGCTAGGAGTGTAGCGAGATGGTTGATCTTCATGGCAACTCCGCTTTTACAGTCGCCACAGTCCTTTGTCCAGCGCCACGCCTGCATTCTGGCTGCCGCAAATGAAGTGCTCCCGCCCGGATTTGAACCGAGGACCAAGGAATTATGAGTTCCCTGCTCTAACCGCTGAGCTACAGGAGCGTCTCGTAGCATGGGGTGCATTATGAATGCTGGCTGAATCTCGGCAAGATGTGATTTGCATTTGGCGTCAGGTTCTTTCCCGCTAAGAATGGTGGTCCATGAAAATTCTGGTTACAGGCAAAGGCGGTCGTGAGCACGCCCTAATCACAGCTCTCAGTGAATCTCCCGATAAGCATGAACTCTTCGCTTACCCCGGTAGCGACGCTATCGCGACCCTAGCGACGAGGGTGGACGTGCCGGATTTGCCAGAACTGATCACCTGGATGAAAAGCAACGCGATTGATCTTTGTGTGGCTGGCGAGGAGGCTTGGCTTGTCAAAGGTCGCGGATTGTCCAATCTTTGTGCTGAAGCGGACCTGCCCTGCTGGGGGCCGGTGAAGGAAGCGGCTCAACTGGAAGCCTCTAAAGCCTTTGCTAAACATTTCCTGCAACGCCATCAGATCCCGACGGCGACTTACACGGTCTGCTCGACGGCTGAAGAAGCTCGCGCCACTTTAACTGAGTTTCCCATCGTGCTTAAATTTGACGGCTTGGCGGCTGGCAAGGGTGTGGCCGTATGCCTAAACCGTGAGGAAGCGGAGGCTTTCATTATCGACGTCATGGAAAAGCGCATCTTTGGTGCCGGTAATCTAGTGGTCGAGCAATGCCTGGTCGGGCCAGAGCTTTCCGTGTTTGCCTCTGTCTGTGATGATCAATATCACATCCTCATGCCTGCCCGTGACTACAAACGCATTGGTGACAATGACCAAGGTCCAAATACCGGAGGCATGGGCGCTGTAGCGAGTCGTCATCTGGCTGATCCCGAGCTTATGGCGCGAATCGAGCGTGAGATCGTTCAGCCAACGGTTAAGGGCCTGATTCAGGACAATCTGAACTATCGTGGGTTCCTCTACTTTGGTCTGATGCTCACGGCTGACGGTCCAAAGGTGATCGAATACAATTGCCGCTTTGGTGACCCTGAGGCGGAAGCTGTGATGCCGATGGTGCGCGGTGATTTTGCCAATTATGTCTTTGCGGCGGCTAAGGGTGAACTTCAGCGTGATCTGCTGCAGTTTGCGGAAGGTTGGAGTATCTGCCTGATCTCGGCTTCTGCTGGTTATCCAGCCACCTCAAGAAATGGAGATGTCATCAGCGGCTTGGAATCGGTGGCTGGAGCACGGGTTTACCACTGCGGCACCAAGAAGAATGAGGCCGGTCAATTTGCTACCAACGGAGGTCGTGTCCTTGCCGTCGTTGCTCAGGGGGCGACACGAACAGAGGCCCGAGATAAAGCTTATGCGGAGTCGATGAAAGTGACCTTTGATGGACTTCAACGGCGCTCAGATATCGGGCAGATGCATTTCGAATAAGGTCACAAAAAAGCAGTCTCCGGGGGTGGAGACTGCTGATGGCATGCACGAGTCGATTAACGACGCTTTTTCTTCCGGCCGTGAAGAATGGCGCGGGCTTTGTCTTCTTCGTCGAGGACGGTGGTGTATTTATAAGTGAAGCCTTCAAGCTTCCTGCGCTCAATCTTCATGCTGATGAGGCGCTCAATGCTGGCGACATACGGCAGTTCCTCGGCTGAGAACATGGTGTAGGCGTCGCCTTCCTTTTGAGCCCGTCCTGTGCGCCCGATGCGGTGCACATAGTCTTCGGAGTTTTCCGGCACCATGTAATTGATGACGTGAGTTACGCCGCTGACATCTAGGCCACGCGCTGCAAGATCGGTGGCGACAATGACTTCAAACTCACCGCTCCGAAAGCCTTTAAGCGCGCGCTCACGCTCGGTTTGACGGATGTCTGAGTGCATGACAGCCACCTTATATTTACCTTCTTCCTGAAGGGCTCCATAGACCTGATCCGCCTGTGCTTTGGTTCGGGTAAAGATCATCAGGCTTTCGAAGTGTGTTTTGCCAAGAATGGCCAGCAAGAGTTCCTGACGTTGATCGCTGGCCACAGGATACATGTAATGACTGACGGTTTCTGCGGGAGAGAAACGAAGGCCTACTTCAACGGTTGCTGGCTCAGTGAGGGCAAATTCAGCCAAGCTCTTGATCTGAGGTGGCATGGTGGCCGAGAAGAACAGCGTCTGACGGCCTTTGGGTGTTTTTTCGACGATGCGGCGAACATCAGGGAGGAAACCCATGTCGAGCATGCGGTCCACCTCGTCCAAAATGAGAACCTCAATATCATTCAGATTGGCGGTGCCATCCTGCATAAAGTCGAGCAGACGTCCGGGAGTGGCGACGACGATGTCCACGCCCTTTTGTAAACCTTTGCGCTGTTTGTCATAACCGACCCCGCCGTGAACGAGCAGGACACGCAGACCGGTGTGCTTACCGTATTTTTCAAATTGCTCCACCACCTGAGCCGCAAGCTCGCGAGTAGGCTCAAGGACAAGGCAACGAAATTTACCAGGAGCGCCGAGTCGGCTGAGAGTCGGTAGGGCAAAGGCAGCAGTTTTGCCGGTGCCTGTTTGAGAGGCGCCGATCACATCTTTGGAATTTAGGATGATCGGGATGGAGCGTTCCTGAATAGTGGTTGGTTTTTCATAACCGCTATCGCGGATGGCAGCTAGCACTGAGTCTGCAAGACCAAGAATCTGAAAGGCTTCTGGGTAGGGACCCTCCGGCACGGGTGGGGCAGGTGGCGGTGCCTCAGGTGCGTAGTTTTCACGCACGGGTGCATCTTCACTGAGGTCGCGTCCAGGGCCGCGCTCGTTGCGTCCGCCGCGGCCAGCACCGCGCTGTGAGCGCTCATCGCGTGGAGGGCCATTACGGCGCGGGCGTTCAGCGTTAGGTTGTCCGTCACGGCGAGGGCGATCTTCACGCGGCTGTCCATCGCGGTTGGGACGATCCTCACGGGGTGGGCCGTCACGACGTGGACGGTCGGGTCGTGGCTCACGAGTGTGAGGAAACATCTTGGCTACGTGATGCTCGGTCTCAGCCTTGGATTTAGGTGTAGTTGCAGGTTTTTTTTCTCCCAGCCCGATGACTTTTTTTAAGCCCGCTTTCAGGCGGCCTAGCAGGGAGGATTTCTTTTTTGGCTCAGGGGATCTTGATTCAGTCACAAGCGTGCGGGGTATGGGGTCAATCAGGCGCGATGTATCGGCCACGATGCGGGGGAATGCAAATACCACGCGACGGATAGGGTTTTAGGCGGCTTTGTTTACGCTACCTTGGTGGAGCATAGCGGGTTCGAACCGCTGACCTCCTGCATGCCATGCAGGCGCTCTACCAACTGAGCTAATGCCCCGGAAAAGAAAACCGGCTCCCCTGGTGAGGGGAGCCGGAGACTAGCGACTTGTTCTGTTTTGACAAGCCGAATTTATTCAATTTTAAGCTTATTTTTTGCTGGAATCTTTGCTTTTAGCATCTGGGGCGCTGGTGGCTGCCGGATCAGCTTTCTTTTTGCTGTCGTAGATCTTCTTGGCTTCAGCGACATCGTCAGCTTTCATTTTGGCCTTCAGCTCATCGCGATATTTAACGGCGATTTCAGCTTTTTGGGAGGCATCCACGGCTAGATCAGCATAGGCAAGGGCGCGAGCCAGGTTTGGCACAGCTTTATTATCCTTGATGTTAGCTAGACCACGCTCATTCAGGCTGGCCAAGCGCAGCATGGCAAGTGGAACACCAGCTTCAGACGCGGCTTCATATTGCAAAGCGGCGGCGGCTGGGTTGGCGCGACCAAGACCAGCACCGGTTTCGAACATCTGGCCTAGAGCGATCTGGGCAGGAGCAAAGCCAGCGGAGGCAGCGCGGTCAAACCAAGCCATGGCAGCAACGATGTCCTGTGAGGTGCCGGTGCCCTGCTGATACAGACCAGCAAGACGGAACTGAGCTTGTGGCACACCTGAGGTGGCGGCTTTCAAGAGGAAGGCGAAAGCCTTGATAGGATCCTTGTCCACCACAGTGCCGGTTTCATAATAAACACCGACATTGTAGAAGGCCGAAGCTTGGCCGTTTTGAGCAGCGAGACGATAAAGGTCAAGGGCGCTCTTGGCGTTCTGTTGAACGACGATTTCAGCTTTGTCGCCTTCACCTTCTTTGATGCCTGCCTCGAAGAAATTACCGAGGCGGAAAAGGGCTTCACCATCATTGGCATTAGCTGCCTTGGTGTAGTAATCCACGGCTTTTTTGATGCTCTTTGTGTTACCACCAAGACCATTTTCATAAATGGCACCTAGAAGGCGGTTGGCAGCTGCAAAACCGGTGGCGGCTGCATCTTCAAACATCTTCATAGCAGCAGCTGGATCTTTTTTCACCAATGGCTTTTCACCAGAATCGCCGTCAAAGAGACGTGCGGCGTAGGTGCTCATAGCAACGGCATTTTTTTGCTCAGTTGCTTTGATCAAATAGTCGAGTGATTTTTGAAGGTCAGCGGCCAGTCCAGGAACACCTGCGGCGTAAAGTTGGCTGAGGCCGAGGGTAGATTCGCCGTCACCAGCGGTGCTGCCTTTTTCAAGCAGGGTTTTGGCTTTATCAACACTTTGCTCGATGCCCACATTTGGAGCGCCAGAGACGTAGAGATTGGCAAGGAGTCGACGGGCGACTTTATTGTCTTTGGCTTCAGCTTTTTGGATCAGATCGACGGCTTCTTTGGCCTTGTCTTGATCTTGAGGGGCTGCTTGAAGGAGAACTTGAGCCAGCTCTACTTGCGCCAGAGTTTGGCCTTGGGCCGCTGCTTTGCGGTACAGGTCGACGGCTTCATTGACGTTACTGTTGCTCAGCACACCCCAGTGCGCCAGAGCGTATTGAGCGTCTTTGTCACCGGTCTTGGCCAGCTCATTGACTTTAGCTAGAGCGTCATTGAAGGATTTATTGACATCAGGTCCAGTGGTTTTGTCTTGAGCAGCTTTTTGAGCAGCTGCCTGGTCAGAGGCGAGGGCTTCAAGAACTTTGTTGAGTTCTGCGCTTGTCCCTGGCATTTCGGCGGTATCAAGACCAGCGACTGCGACCATGGCGGCGAGTTTAACTTTAAGTGCGGTTAGTAACATATAGGGTTGGATAAGTGGACTCTGATTGACCCGACAAATCGGGCGAACGTTCATTTTTTCCGGTTTATGGCTAATAAATCAAGACTTAACCGCTTTTTTTTGAAATTTTCCCAAATGGGGATTGGTCTAACTGATGGCAATGATCGTGATTTTAGAGGTCTGGCACTCCTTCAGAATCTCGTCAAAGCCAAGTAGTAGCGTCTTTCCAGCCTCTACGGCAATTAAGTCGACCCCTGCGGATGCAGCATGGCGGATGGTGTCGGGTCCGATGACGGGAACATCAAATCTCATGTCTTGATTAGGTTTGGAAACCTTAACCATCGTGGCTCCACCGCGTCCCAAGGCACCTCCGCGCTTGACGGCTTCATTGGTTCCTTCAAAGGCTTCGACCGCTAAAACAGTGCCGTTTTTCACCACAACGGTCTGCCCAATGTCAAGTCTGCTGCTCTCTTTGGCGATGTTAAATCCGTATTGAGCATCCTCCCAGCGCCGCTTCTTCAGTGACGGTCCCATGACGTGACCAGCAATGGGCATGAGATGTTCTAAAAAGGTCGTTGCAGGTAATAAACCGATGTCGTCTTTGGCCAGCTCATCGGCGATGCCACCAAAGAGAGTCTCAGCGTTTCTCTGCTTTAAGCGGGCCAGCATCATGAGCAGTCGAAGATCTGGTCGTAAATCAAAGAGGTTTTTTGGCGCGATCTGTCCGACCATGACGACTTGTTGAATCTGCTGCTTTTTGAAAAAGGCAATCATCTTGCCAAGCTGCCCGACGCGAAACCACTCGATGGCGTCCACCAGCTTTTCGATTTCGGGTTTAGTCTCGTTAAGAAAGGCTGCCACGACAAGGCGTTGAACCCCTGCATGACGTGCTGCAGCGATGAAGGTCTCAGGGTAGATGCCGTTCCCGGCGATGAGGGCGATGGATGACAGATCGACAGACATGAATGCAGTGAGCATGGAACACGGAACCAGCTTTTAGGCAAGAGAGGGAATCGTGAAAGGAATACCAATTGCATCCAAATTAGCAGCTAGAACGAACAAGTCCTTGTCGTTTGGAGTAACCTCGTCCTGAGCAAACCTAACAAATTCCTATGAAACATACCATGCGCCTATTTACAGCTATCTTTGCCGGGCTCTTCGGCAGTGCCAACGCCGGAGAAGGCGAAAAAGTCAACTATGCCGCCCCTGAGGTCTCGGGTGTAAATCAAGACGGTGTGATGGTAAACTTCGCCGATGTCTATAAAAAGGGACCAACGGTGGTTTTCTTTTATCCAAAAGCCAATACTCCGGGCTGCACGAAGCAGGCCTGCTCTCTTCGAGATGCCTTTGCAGATCTGACAAAGGAGGGTGTTCAAGTCCTAGGAGTTTCCTTTGATAAGCCGGAAGCTCAAAGGAAATTCAAATCAGATTTCACCCTCCCCTATGATCTCATTGCAGATCCGGAAGGCAAGGTCGTCGCAGCCTTTAAAGTCGAGAAAATGATCAATGGTCTGCTAAATCTAGCCTCCCGCCAATGCTTCCTGGTGAAGGATGGCAAGGTAGTCTGGCAGGACAAAAAAGCCTCTACTTCTGAACAAGCTGCCGACATCAAACGTGTGCTTGGCCAGTTAAAGTAAGCGGTGCAAGTGCAGTGCTAACAGATAGCGGAGCCCCAACAGGAGCTCCGTTTTTTACTTTCATTCAGTCAGGTCAGTTATATCAGCGCGAAATACCCAGAGTATCAGCTAGCTTTGCGCCCGTGATGATCATGCCTGTTTGATTCGAACGCTTTAAATTGGCCGCGATGAGATCCGCTCCAGTAAAGTCGGTGCCTTCGAGATTAGCGCCTTCGAGATTGGCACCAGAAAGATCGGCTCCTTGGAGATTAGCATGACTAAGATTCGAGTTGCGCAGAGACACTCCGCCGAGGTCGGCACCACTGAGATTGGCGCCACTGAGATTGGCGCTGTCCAGATTGGCTCCGCTAAAATCGGCATTGGTGAGATTGGTGCCTGCCAGATTGGCTTTCGTCATCGTCGTTCCCACAAGATGCACTTTGGCGAGGTTCAGATCATTGAGCATCGCGCCTGCAAGGTTCATGCCAGTTTCGTCAATCTTGCGGCCGCTTTTACCTTCGGTGTCTAACCAAAGAGTGTGTGAAAGGATTTTTTCTGTCGTAATGCTAGCCATGAGTTAGATGATGGAGTGATCTTTGAGCATCGCAAACGAAGATGCGTTTAACGATCACTCATGAAGGATGTAAATTTCCTCCCCTAAGGCTCTCAAAGTGATAAACATAAGCTTTGTAGTTCGTATGTGATGCCATGCTAAAAACACGTCGATCTTTCTTTAAGCAGGCCTCTTTTGCGGCTAGTGCCGTGGCTTTCCCCGCCGTCGTGAAGTCGGCCAATCCAAATTCCAAACTCCAAGTCGTCTCTGTCGGTGCCGACGGCATGGCCTTTAGCGATATTAAAAACATTGGGGCTCACGCGAATGTTCAGTATGTCGCCCTTTGCGACATCGACAGCTCACGCTTTGGCAAAGTGGACGCGGACTTTCCCAAAGTGCCGCACTTCACCGATTATCGGGAGATGTTTGCGAAGCTGGAGGACAAATTTGATGCCATAAATATCGGTATTCCTGATCATATGCATGCCAAAGTAGCCATTGATGCCATGCGCCTAGGTAAGCATGTTTATTGTCAGAAACCTTTAGCGCATACTGTTTGGGAGGCGCGGCAAATGCGACTCGAAGCAGCCAAGGCTAAGGTCGTCACACAGATGGGTAATCAGATCCACTCAGCGTTGGAATACCGTCTCGGCACGCGACTGATCAAAGAGGGAGCCATTGGCAAGATAAAAGAAGTCCACTCTTGGGTATCGGTCACAGGCAATGAGCGCAATAAACGCTTAGCGCCTGCCCTTGCTTCCAAAGTGCCGAGTCACGTCAACTGGGATCTCTGGTTGGGAGTAGCTCCTAATCGCGCTTATGCACCCTGTTATCACCCTTTTGTTTGGCGCGATTGGCAGGATTTTGGAGGAGGTGCGTTGGGTGACTTTGGATGTCATATTCTCGATCCTGTTTTTACGGCACTAGGCCTGAACGCACCGATTCAGATCACCGCAGAAAATAGTGGCATCAATGAGCATATCTGGCCAACCACCCAGCAGATAGAATATCTCTTCCCTGGGAATGAGCTGACTTCTGGGCAGACCTTAAAAGTCACTTGGACGGACGGGGGCCTGCGTCCAGATCGTAAGCTGGCGCAGATGCCTGACAATCTGGATCTACCCAAAAGCGGTTCCCTTTTCATCGGTGAAACTGGCAACCTTGTGCTAGCTCATGTGGCTGGGCCGCGACTTTATCCGCTTGAGAAATTTACTGGCTTTCAATATCCAAAAGAACAGGGGATGAGTCATTGGCACCGCTGGGTAGATGCCTGTCTCGGGGGTGAAAATACCAGCGACGGCTTCGACTATGCAGGCCCATTATCAGAAACGGTTCAACTCGGGAATGTAGCCACGCGTCTAGCTTTCGGAGAGATTGATCAGCGCACTGGCCGTCCGTTGAACCCCAAAACTCTTGAGTGGGATACCAAAGCCTTTGCCTTTAAAAACAACCCTTCTGCCGATAAACTGCTCACCAAATCCTACCGCGAAGGATGGGCGATTTAGTTAGAAGTTTAGCACTGTTCCTTCCTCTCGCGTATCAAGAGGACAAGTAGGCTCCGGTTGGTTTTAAGCGCCGACCAACATGCGAGCGGGGTTCTCAAGGCAATCTTTGATGCGGATAAGGAAGGTCACGGCTTCTTTGCCATCGACCACACGGTGGTCGTAGCTGAGGGCCAGATACATCATGGGGCGGATCTCAACCTTACCGTCCACGGCAACAGGTCGCTGCTGGATAGTGTGCATTCCTAGGATGGCGCTTTGCGGTGGATTGATGATCGGGGTGCTCAGCAGACTGCCGTAAACGCCACCATTGGAGATGGTGAAGACGCCACCGGTGAGATCGGGTAGAGAGATTTTGCCTTCTTTGGCTTTGGCCGCGTACGCGAGGATGTCTTTTTCGATCTCGGCGAAGGTCTTCTGATCCGTATCACGCAGAACGGGAACAATGAGGCCTTTTTCGGTGCCGACGGCAACGCCGATATCGTAGAAGTGCTGCTGGACGATCTCATCACCTTCGACACGAACATTGATCTGGGGCACAGCTTTGAGTGCCTCGACCACGGCTTTAACGAAGAAGGACATGAAGCCAAGTTTGACCCCGTGGGTTTTGACAAAGCTATCCTGAAGTTTCGAACGCAGAGCCATAACGTTCGTCATGTCACACTCATTGAAGGTAGTGAGGATGGCAGCGTTTTGTTGAGCGCTGACGAGCTGATCGGCGATCTTTCGGCGCAGCGGGGTCATTTTCTTCCGCGTGGTGCGGCCTTCAGGCTTTGCTACTGCTGGTGTAGGCGCAGGAGCTGCTATTGGGGCAGGTGCTGCCGCTGGTTTGGCTGTTTCGACTGGAGCGGCGGCTTTGGGTGCTTCAGCGACTGGGGCAGGAGAGGCAGCAGGTGCCGCGGCGGCAGGTGTAGCAGCTCCCTCGGTGATGGTGCCGACGATTCCGCCCACTTCGACGTCATCTCCCTCTTTACGGGCAATGGCGAGTGTGCCGCTGAATTCGGCAGTCACTTCGGCGGCAACTTTATCGGTCTCAAGGGTGAGGAGGACGTCACCGACTTTAACGGTGTCGCCATCTTTGAAGTGCCATTTGGAGATTTGACCTCCGGCGACGGATTCGCCGAGTGCAGGGATTTTGATGTCAGCCATGATCG
>Ga0164295_10000796_pt1 | contig 26200 bp, 17 predicted proteins | sample GEODES006metaG_FD_111798 | JGI IMG/M metagenome (GOLD analysis project Ga0164295, IMG submission 111798) | Oligotrophic lake water microbial communities from Sparkling Lake, Wisconsin, USA - GEODES006 metaG | ecosystem: Environmental > Aquatic > Freshwater > Lake | place: USA: Sparkling Lake... | reverse complement strand
TCATGTTTAAATGATTATGCGCAAGCGTCAATACTGCAGGAATTTCATTATCGCGATCAAGTCCACCTAATAAAAAAATAAGTTCTGAATAATGATCAACTTTATTTGGATAAAAATCAATCAGGCGCCTTCTAATTTCGACTGCCTCAGATATTTTTGTTTGCGCCCGAAATAATCTGGACTTTCTGACTAAAGCATTTTGATGATTGGGGGTAGCCTCTATTATTAGATCAATAATCAAGATTGACTTATCAGCGTCGCCAATTTTTTCATAAGCAATTGACAGGTTATCTAGTAACTCAATAAAAAAATCATCAGGCGTCTGTATTTTTTCATCACAAAACGAAGAAAACAAATCAATTAACTCATTCCACCTGGCATGCTTAACAAAAAAACGTGAAACTTCACATTTTTCCCTTACCGTAGCCGATTGCAAATTAAGACTAGAAATGAGTTGATTTGTAGCATACTCAGAATTTTGAGTTTCTGCCAAAATAACAGCCCGATTGAGCATCACTTCTATATCTTGCTGACGATCCTTAGTTAATTTATCAAATAATGCAAGAGCTTCAGACTGCAAGGATAGCTTTTTGAGTACGCCAAGATATTGTCTTATGCAATCTGTATGACCTGGTCTAATTGAGATAGCCCGCTCATACAGCTCTTTTGATTCAATTAGCTTTTTTTGTGTACTGGCGATTTGCGCCAAACGATAATATGATTCAAAAAAGTTGGGCTCGAGTATCAGCACTGATTCCCAATTTTCTTTTGCATCCTCCCACTTTTCTAAATTATGGGCAATTCTCGCTAAGAGGATATTGCTATCAATGTGTTCAGGCCTAATGAGTAAACCAGATCTGACGTAAGAATCAGACTCCTCTAATCGGTGCAAATGAAAAAGACTTACAGCGCATCGGTAATGTGGCTCAAAAATTTTGGGGTCTTCAAGCACTAACAATTCCCAAGCATTGAGTGACTCACTCCATAGCTTCTTTTTTGATAATTCCCTGGCCTCCTCAATACTAATCGATCTATCTGAGGAGTCTTCATCTCTTGTGGGCGTAGCAGAATATTTCTGACTGGTTTTACGTTGTATAAGACTAAATAAGGTCTGGGCTTGAGCATCTTCCTGGTTCTCAAGTAATGCCTTTTGAATTGGGACAATAGCCTCATACGCCCTACCTAATCGAAATAATGCCTTGGCTTTTAGAAAATTAGCCTGAGGATATGATTCGTCTTTTAGTAATATTTGATTGGATAATTTAAGTACTTCGTGCCATTGCCGAGATTGGTTAGCCTCATCAAGAGCATGTATTAAATTTTCATCAAGATCATTTTTTTTAACTTCACCATTGAAGATGACTTCACTTAAGTTCGAGGCTAGCGCTTCCCTACTAATTAAATTACTGTCAGACTTAGTAAGCTTAGACTGGTTAGTATTGCCACTCTTCGCAGGAGTACTTGCTCCAATTTTGATTAACAGTCTAGATAGGGAGCGATCCTTTTGGCCGGTAGAGTTATGGGGATAGCCCTGCCAAACCTGGATAGCTTCAGAAAACTGGCCTACCCCTTCAAGGGCTGTAGCATATATCTCCATAGTATCAATAGCCGATGGTCTTTGACGCGTAGCGAGCTCAAGTAAAGGCAATGCTAGATTAAATTCTTCTAAATAGACACAAGCTTGACCGAGACGAAATTGCCCCTCAAAGTCTTCACTATCAAGCGCAGAAAATTTATTCCAATACAGTTTTGCTAATTCCCAATTTTTATTTCGGGAATAAATTCTTCCCAGGTATCGTATTGCCTCAGTAAAATTAGGATTGATCTGTACTGCGGTTTTCAAATACGATTGGGCATTAACTAAATCGTCTAGATGAAATGCAGCCTGCCCTGCACGGTAAAACGCCTCTAGATTATTTTGATCAGCGCTGGCAAGCGTAATCCAAATTTGCAGGCTTTTTTCCCATTGCTTCTGCTGTGTAGCAATGCGCCCCCTCCCGATCCTAACAGAAATAGTTTCTTCTATGGTATTCATGCAAACTATCTCAGGCGTAAGTGCTAACTATTTTTGAAGGCGACTTCACATTTGCAAATTGAGCAAAGGGATTATCATCTCCAACCAATTCCTTGCCTGTATCCGAATCAATCCAGGTTCTGTACCACATTTCTAATCCCACTAAAGCCCACAATCGCGTGCCATGATCCTGTTTATTACTTCGGTGCTCGGACAGCATCGTTTCAATTGCCTGTTCCGTTATCACCCCTCTCGATAAAAAACGATCGCTTAGCAACAGATCCTTTGTTTGTTCATAAGCCGTATCCCTCATATACTGGGCGACTGGTATACGAAATCCCATCTTAGTTCGGTACATTGCTTCATGTGGAAGATATGGTTCAAGTGCTGACTTTAAAAGCCCCTTTTCATATCCATTTAACAATCGCTGCGGCGCCGGAATACTTGCAGCAAATTCAGCAAACTCGTGATTTAGAAATGGACTTCTACCCTCAAGACCTGTTGCCATCATTGCCACGTCAGTCTTGACTAGAAGATCATCGGGCAAGTAAATAGCAACATCTAACCTTGCCGCCATCTCCTCTGCAGTTGCAGCATCCTCAACGTAAGGTATAAATTTATCATAGGAACAATTTTGCAGCTTTGTGAACATTTCTAAGCCATAAGAAGAAACTTTTTGAGCCTCTCTAAATCTCTCAACCATATATCCATAAGTGTCGGCGGCCCTTCTTTTGCTCGCAGAAACCCTTCCTTGCCCTAAATACAGTTCCCGCAATTCACGCCCATGAGATCCGGCTTCCAATGAGGACTTATAGCGAGAGTATCTTTGGTAGCCAAGCAAGATTTCGTCTGCGCCGTCACCAGTTAACGCAACCGTAACATGCTCCCGCACTTTTTTAGCTAACCCAAAGGTTACCAATGCAGAAGAATCAGAATATGGCTCTCCATAATGCCATGCTAATTTAGGGATATTTGCGAGCAACTCATCACCAAAGATAAAACTTCTGTGTTCAGTCTGATAGCGATCTGCAACCATTCCTGCAAACTGGGTTTCATCATAGTTCTCTAGATCAAAACCACTTGAAAAGGTTTTAATATGGGCGCCTTTCTTAGCAGCCATCATCGCAACCACTGCGCTTGAATCGACTCCACCAGATAAGAACGCCCCTAAAGGTACATCTGAAATTAAGCAGGATTCGACTGCAGACTGAAGGCGCTCAATTAACTCTACCTTCAAGTCATTAGTATTTGAACTCAGTTTTTGCGAGGAAACATCTGGCATGCTCCAATAGCGTTCAATAATTGGCTTCTTATCAGCCTCTAGGATCATATAGTGCGCTGGCTGCAATCGCTTAATTCCTGCAAATGCAGTATGAGGTCCCACGGTATAACCAAAAGTTAGATAATCATGAATAGCTGCTTTATCTGGGATTCTTGGAACTTTGGGCCAAGCTAAAATTGCTTTAATCTCTGAAGCGAAAACAAATTCATTTGGTCCATCAAAATAATAAAGGGGTTTTTCACCAAAGCGATCTCGAGCAATCGTCATTTTTTTTGAAACAGAGTCCCAAATAGCAATTGCAAACATGCCTACTAATTTAGAGAAAAGATCATCGCCCCAATGCTTATAGCCATAAACAATAACTTCAGTGTCACTTTGGCTTTTAAATTTATACCCGAAGGACTGAAGCTCTTTTTTTAACTGAAGATAGTTATAGATTTCGCCATTAAAAACTACATGAACTGTGTCCTCAACATCATGCATAGGTTGAAAACCGCCATTGCTCGTATCAATAATGGCTAGGCGGGCATGACCTAGAGCAACATTAAAATCACACCAAAGACCATGTCCATCCGGGCCCCGATGGTTTATGATGCTGATCATATTCTTAACATGGGCTAATAAAAGATCAGTCTGCATTGATCTTGGTCTTTTAAAAAGTAAACCCACTAGTCCGCACATAAAAATACCTGCAATTCAAGAAAATGATCAAAAAAAAATTAATAAAAAATGTAGCAATACTAGCAATAACATACTGCTTAATTAATTCACATTCATACTCTCAAGTAAGCAATCCAAGAGTCACGAAATCCTACCCTACCATTGTAAATGGGATTCAAATGGCACAGATTTTTGACTACAAAATAACCGAGTCAGATCTAAAAATGAATCCCCCTGCATTTATATGGGGCGCAAGATCTCCATGGAAAGGCATGTTTACTAGTTATTACCTAATGCTAGATAGGGATCCAGATATCAGCCATACGGTTGATTGGTATGATAAGAATAGACCAGATTTTCCCGTATATAAATGTGATATGAAAACCGCAGTTAAACTTTTCAGTTACGATTTCGGATCATATACTACTATTGATATAGATAATGAAGAGGCACGTGAATATTTATTCAAAAACTATATTTTGCCAGCGCTAAGTAAAGGATTTACAACTATTGCTTTTGATAATGTTGGTGCAACCAATCTATCAGAGAAATGTATGGTGAAAAGTAAGGATAAATGGATTAGAAAGTATTCTGGAAATATTTCTGATATAAATAATGTAGATATAATCAAAAATTATTTTAATTGGATAAAACAGCGTATAAATAATAAAAATATTAGAATCGCTATTAATTTGACTTATGATGAAAGAGATGTAGCCGGCTATTTCGATATAGCTTCTACTGCAGATATTCTTGTGGATGAAACTGGCTTTTCAAGAAGCTGTAAACCACTAATCAATAATTTACTTAATAGATTAATTAATCTTGAAAAAATAGCTAGAGATAAAACTCTTGTAATCATTGATCAGATATGTGATAACTATTATGAGATAAATTCTTCAACTTCTGAATCCAGTATTTCAAAATTTTTTTTAGTCAAAGGCAATAACACCTACTTAGCAATAACTCCAGGAGAAAAATATGGAGAAAGATTCAGTTTTAATTTTGACTATATAAAAATTGGAAATCCAATAAGTAATATTAAAAATATCGACAATAAATTACTGATAAGAAATTATGAAAATGGTTTAATAATCGTTAACACAACCATGGAAATGGTTACATATTATTTTAAAGATAATATTCAATATAAAAAATTAAACAATGAAGTAATATCAAAAAACATTAAAATTGCGCCTGGAAATGGGTTGATTTTAGTTAATTACTAATCTTATTTTTTATACACTTTAATAAGTTTGGAATTGAATCTATACCGCCTATTTCCTCCACTTCAAATCTAACTTTAAATGTTGACTCCAAGTTAATTAAAATCTCTACATTGGCAGTACTGTCCCAGCCCTCAATTTCAAATATTTTAGAATCATGATAAATTTTCAAATCTGCATTTCCAATTACTTCACTGACAATTTTATGTACTGTATAGAATATTTCATTTTCATTCATATAAAACCCCTAGTAATTTGTCTTAAATAAAATTTATTATTTTTTCTCCAATAATTTTCAAAAAATCATCGTTATAGTGCTGCATATCCTCCTTAAGAGCAACTTTTGGGGTGTATTCCATAACTAATTGAGGTGGATGAAAAATTTTTACTCCTCTTTTCGCTGCCTCCTTTGATAACTCTGCGTGCAAATGTGGAGGCCAACTTAAAGGCCTTCCATCTGGCATGTATCTCTGAGTATATGAAACTAAAACATAAGGCCTATCAAAAATTTTTCCTAAGGAACTAATTTGATGGAAGATGGTTTCGGTATCCACCTTCCTAGGATAAGATTCAAGAACAATATCATGAAGAAGTTGATCACCCTCATTTTCCAAAGGCATATATTCTAATAATTTATCTGCAAAATTTGCTCTTTCAGAATTTGATTTAATTAAACCATCGTAAAACCATTTTTGAGCAGTAGAGTACCAGCCTTGATTATTTTTATCAGCACTAAATGCAAGATTTGCTGGGCCCAATATTGCATCCGAAAGTCTATTATTATTTAGTATTGTTCCACGAAAAACTATCTCCACATTCCCGCATATTTCAATTAGCAACATGTCTATGTCATTTGCAGTTTCAGTAAAACTACATGAATTTAAATCACTGGGGATATTACAAAGTCCATGAAGAATCGGAGGAATTAAATGAACCCCCCTAATATGATTAATGGATTGAAGGTGCTCACCTGGTGTATGTGTATACATGCTATTGTTGGATCCAGTTAACTGCCTATGCATGTTAATGGCTAGACCTTCATGCTGTGCCGTATAAATAGGATCAAAAATAGTACACCCGCCAAAAGGGAGCACTGACTTAGCTGTGCTAGCTTCTATTTGTAATGAATATTCATTTTCTAAAGCATTGGATGAGTTGTCACCATTTGTGGGGCTTAGACAAATAATTTCATTGCCCCAATACGCATGTAACCCCCCTCCTATTGCTTTAATATCGTCGTGCATTGCATTTGAATTTTTGAAAACTCTTTTATCATTTTCATATAAATGAAATTTTAATTTTTTATTTTTAGGTAAGTCTATAAACTCATCTGGAAGTTTAGCGGTCCAGCTATAGCCACCAGAGCAAGTCAAGTCGGTAATAAAGTACTTATTTTTCATAAATTAAAATACTAAATTTCGAGATAAAAGGTGATGTATTTGATTGATTTCATTATCAAAAATAATATTTTTAGATACTATGGAGTACTTATTTAAAGATTTTAGAAAATTATTTTTCTCAATTTCAGAATCTCGCTTAATTCCAAATCTACCTATATCAATGATCGCTTCATTAAAAAACATAAGTATTTTTATTAATAAATCTTGATAATCAGAAGAGAAGGTGCCTACTATATTTGTTGAAATTAGTATTTTATTTTTTTCATGATTGATATCAGAAATCTTTAGATTAGAAGGAAATGAAGTATTATTTATTTTCAAATTGTTAAAAGAAAAATTAGAGGACATGTAACCAATAAAATCTTGGGACATTCTATATCTCTTAGTATCACCTTCGTATCCAATAACATCAAATCCTAGGACACAAAGAGCTGCAGATAAACACCCCATACCAGTGCCAATTTCATAAAATATATTATCTTTCTGACTATAATTATTTATAAAATAGTTCAATAATATTAATTCATAGTTTGTTAAAAATTGATTATGCTTACTTTTAGCCTCATAGAGAGCATCAACATAATTATTTGTATTTTTATTATAAAAATCATTTGATATATTTATTATCTGAGATATTTTATCATCTGATATTGGTTTAAATAATAATTTTTCGGATATAATATTATTTAAATCTATATTTGATTCATAGCTGCTTTTTTCTAAAAATATTATTAACTCATCATTATTTTTGTATATCTCTTTGGAATAAATGAATAAATTCGATATTCTATCCATAAAATCAATTGATTCTTGTGCATCTCTGTTTCTACCAAATCTAGTTACATCAAATACGAAGCCATCAAATAATGTAGCGGATTTAATTAATATGTCTTGATTAACAATATTAAATGTATTTATTATATTTGTTGTTAACAATATATTTTTCTTGTGGCTAGGTATAACAATTCTATAGGCATCAGGAAAATAGTCCTCAACAATACTGTAAGTCATGTTTGGATTTATTAATTGTAAATTATCTCTTATATATGCAGCCCCTTTTGCCCTTCCTACATCTGATTCATAACCAATAACTTCATAACCTAAGTATGCCAAGGCAACAGCTAATGTTCCAAGCCCAATGCCAACCTCATGAATAATAATTTCCTCAGGTTTAAAATTATCGCATATGAACTTAATAACACCCTCCTCATAATCTGATATCACTTTTTCGCCTAAAAATCTTGTTAAGTAATAATCATTAGCTATTTTTTTATTTTTTTCTGGCTCTTCTAAAATCCAGTTATTAAATATATTTTTTATTTTTATATTTAAATCATTTATTATTAAATGGTTATTTTTATAATTTATTACTGCCTGGAAAGTTGGCTTAATTGCAGCGACATTTTTTATTAAATTAGGAGTTAGCATATTTCTTACTTCGTTAACGGTAATAATTTCTAATGGTAAGTTAGCGCTATCTAAAGTCTTTTCTAGAAGATTAAAAACCCCAACAACATCTGGATGTAGATGCGGTGTGAGGCTGCTTTCTTCATAAATTTTATATTCTGATTTCATTGAATGCGAATGTGTTTTTATAAAAAGAACTCCACCATGAGCAAAGGAATCCTTAAACCATGCTTCTAGCATAATCTCAGGTTGTTTAAAAAGTTTACAATTTGGTTCATAGTAATAGTCTAATGACGAGTAATTTGCTTTAATTTTTGAATTCCACACAAAAAAATTATTAGATTTTTCACCATCCTGGATCCTTCTAATTCCAGCGCTATCAGTGTCGTAAGACCTTAATTCTTTTATTGGAGTGCATGTATAGGGCTCCTCCAATATGGTTGGGTCACAATGCCCCCTTCCAGCAGGAAATGTAAAATCCCCCCAACATCCATGGCTTGTCAAAATTTGAATTTCATCTTCAATTTGACATATTGAGCTATCAGAACCATTTAAAGCCCAGTTTCCGTGTACAAAAGCCCAATCAACGAAAGGACGTCCTAGTTCTGCTTCCATGTACGATTTTGCAACAGAAATACCCAAATCAAATCTAAGAGAGTCCATCTCTGGTGAGCTATATTCATATAGCCACTGATGAACTTTTGGATCATAGTTTCCTGTATTTTTAGTCCATCTCTCATGATGTATGTGGAGGTGAAACTCTACCTCAAGCTCTTCACTTAATTCCCGAATAACTGCACCCGATTGATTAAGATTTGCCTCGTTTCGCAATTGAAAACCTAGCGCATCACCCTTTAAGAACCATCCTTGACTATTATTATCTCGAAGAATATACGGTAGATTTATCATATAAAAAAGAGACATTTTCTTAGCAAAAATGTTATTTTTTGATAATCTTAAAAAATTCCTAACTCCTTTAATTGATTGATCATTTATACCAGTTGACCAAGGTTCGAAATGGTCGGTATGGAAGTAATATACTTTATGTATATCTCTCTCTTTAAGAAGGCTTATAAGGTATTCAGTATTAATCATATTCATTGCTTATTAATATAAAATTCTCACCTAACTCTAGTATATTACAATTAATTTTAGAATTAATACTATTAATCAATCGTATTTGATCATCGATAAGGTCTCTCGTACCATTAAAATTTCTTTTATTCAGGATAATATAGTTAAATAAGTTAAATTTTTCAAGGATTATATTTTCTACTTCATCATCAATTCTTGCGGCAAAGTTTGCAAACAGAAGTAATGAATTCTTCTCATAAACTAATTTTTTAGACGGAAATACATCGTTAATAATCGTGCTTTTATTCTGGATTTCTGGAAAAATATTAATTAATTTTTCTCTAATAAATTCTAAACCTAAAAACCTTGTATAATCAGATTCGATTGATACCGTATTAATTCCCATGAGAGATAAAATAAAACCTAAAAAATTGAATCCACAACCAACATAATAAACATTTTTAATATCCATACCACTAATTACTTGTGGTATTTTAAAATCATAATCATTTAACATGATCCCACTACCATTATTAGCCCTGGAAGCGTAGTAGCTACCTGCGCCGCTCTCATTTTCTGGCTTCAATTTTAAAAGCTCATAAACATAAGTAAATACAATATTATTAAATTCTATACTTGATAATGAAGGTGTAATATTTATTGAGTCCATAATCTACATTTTGGGAGTAAAAGATGTTTGATGTTACGCGAAAAATAAGAGAGGTTTGTCTCAGCCATCCCAATTTGATAGCAGTCTCTGATCTTGAAGATCATACCTATGAAAAACTCTTGGCTGATGTTAGCAAAATTTCGGCTTATCTAAACATAAAGAAATTTAAAAAGATTCTTATAGCATTGCCGCAGTCATACAATGCATATTTGATGGTAGTAAGCTCCTTGTTTGCAGGCTCCACTCACACCCCTATCAACGTAACATCACCAGTAAATAAAATAAGAAAGATAGTAGATCAACTGCAACCTGACGTAATAATATGTGACAAATCTAATATTGATCTATTTGTCAGTAATTTTACTACTGAAATTATCCTTTCGGTTGATGATGTCTTAGACCATATCAACTCTAATGATATGGCGCTAATACCTGCCGCCTTTGAAGCAAATGATATTGCCTATGTTTTATTTACTTCTGGCTCAACAGGAAACCCTAAGGGCGTAATGATTAGCAGACAATCATTAGATAACTACGTTAATTTTCTACCGCAATTGGGTTTCGGATTTGGGGAAAGAGTTTCTCAGCAACCAAACCTTGGGTTTGATATTAGCATGACAGATATTTTTGGTGCACTTTGCTATGGCGGAACTCTTTTCCCTTTATCCAGCGATTTCGATAAATTAACTCCTGGACACTTTATTGCCAATAAAAAAATCACTATTTGGAACTCTACTCCGAGCTCTATAAGCCTGATGATAAGGGGGAGGCAAATCAACAACGCCTCCTTCTCAACTATAAAGAAAATAATATTAATTGGGGAAGCCTTATATGAAGAACATTTAATACCGATTTTTGAAGCAAATCCCAATATCTTAGTTATTAATTCCTATGGGCCAACTGAGGCCACTATCGCAGTAACATACTTAAGCCTAACAAGTTCGAATTATACAAATTACTCCAACAATAGCATTAGCATTGGAAGCTGTATTCCTGGTAATGAGTTGCATCTGATAGGAGGCAAAACTAAAAATGAAGGCGAGATAGTTATTTGCGGTAAGCAACTATCATATGGATACATTAATGAGGCCGAAAAGACTAAACAGCAATTTAAAAAATTCTCAATGAATTCTGAAGTGAAGTTTGGATACTTCACCGGGGATTGGGCTGAAATAATTGATGGGAATATTTATTTTAGAGAAAGAATTGATTTTCAGGCCAAGATTGATGGCCACAGAATCGAACTGGAAGAAATTACTGCTGCAATCAGAAAATTAGGCTGGGATTTAGTCGTAGCTTTTGTATTAGAGAATAAACTTGTGGCTGCCATAGAGACAATTGATGGCCTACAAATTAATAAAAAGAAAATCAGGGAAGATCTAAAGATCGATTTAGATAATTATGCAATCCCGAGCATGTTTATTGAGATACATAAAATGCCTCGAAATGATAATGATAAAATTGACAGGAAAAAATTAATAGACATATGTCGCAAAAAATTAAATCTTACATAGGAATTTAAATGGATACCATTACAAATAAAATACTAACTTTAACTAGAGAGCTATTACCTCACGCCAGCGTTCCAGAAAATTTCGATGAAATACTTTTTGATAACTTAGATGGCTGGGATAGTGCAACCCATGTTACCTTTATTGTTCAACTAGAGGATGCTCTTGACATCACATTTCTACCTGAAGAATATACGGCGTTTAGCTCACTAACAGAATTACTCAAATTAATTCAAAATAAAAAAATTGATAAGCTCAAAAATTCTTAAATCTCCTGAACTCAATTCATACAATCTAATTGAAGTTGATGCAATATCGTTGCTTCTAATAGAAGCAGCATCTGAGTTTTATCAAAAAATCCCATGTTTCCATAAATTTAATTTTACTAATTCAATTAATAAACAATTATTAAAAAAAGATACAGAATTTGAAAATATTTTTCTTTTGCAAAATACTAGTGAAACAATTGGGGCAATATCTTATCTAGACTTACTCAATCTAGAAAAAGCACGAACAACTTTTTTATACGCAACGCTTGCTGAACTACCCTCGGAGATAAAAATAGAATTTATGAACTCTCTCAAAGTTTTCTCTAAAAAAATCGAGCCACATTACGGCAAAGGACTTTATATGAGCAGAATTACTATTAATAAATCTTTTAGAAGTCAAGGGTTTGGACTATTAATGATGAAAATGTTTATTGAAAAATTAGGGGCTAAAAACCCACTCAGTCTTCATGTTCACAAAACAAATTTAGCTGCTATAAATTTATATATAAAGATGGGATTCAAACCCTCTAAAGATTTAGACAGCATGGAAATGTTGTTTATGGCTCGTGATTTTGACTAATTTTGCCTTATACATTCTAGGATAAATTCACTAGCCACTTTTAATCCGTTAGTGTTCCAATTTTTTAAATTTGGATCCAAAATTTTTACTCCATGCTTTTTTACAATCTCTGCAAAATCATAAATCCTCAGATCCATTTCCCTTGCTATTCCCTCCATATCAGCCTTAAAGCTTCCTGGCCAGCATATAGCTCTGCCATCAGGCATATACATAAAGTTATGATGAAACAATAGAGTCCTACTGCCGAAATATTCCGCTATCTGAGTGATGCTGTCAATAATCTCTTGATTACTTAATTTCTTAACACGAGCTAACTTTAATATTGATTTTTCTAAGGAATTTAATAGAATTTTCTCTAGGCTCAAATATTCTATTAAATTTTTATAACTATTTTCAATTTTTTCAATATCTCCACTAAACAAATTTTTTCTATAGGCTTGCAGGATATGATTTGGGACACCACCCTCTTGAAGTTTTGATAACAACAAGGAATCAAACTGCACTATATCAATTTCGTATTCCTTGTAGATTAACGAATAAGGAGTTGTAACTTGTATCAATATGTAATCAATTTTTTTATTTTTAAGGTCACCGAATTTAATTCTCTCTTGAGTAGCCAAAGGACTGTTGTTACAATATGCTAGTAACTCATGCGGGATTGATAGCTTTCCATCTAAATTTTTCATAAATTGAAAAAATAAAGACGGCGTCTGAAATAATGGCGATGAACTATTTACTTCATGTTGTATTGAAAATATATTGAATATTTCATTTAATTTTTCCAATTCAGCCACTGGATCAATTAGGGTGCATCCACCCAATGGCATAATCAATCTCTTATTTTTTTTCATTTGCAAGTGAAATACTAATTTTTACTCTTTAAAAGCTTCGATAAACCATCTACTAGCGAAAAAAGTGGTTCATATTTCAATTGGCTATTAATTTTTGATATGGATGCTTGTGAATGTCTTACATCCCCACCCCTAAAATCCCTGTAGATAGGTTTTGCATCCTTAACATGCGAATATTTATCTTCTAGATTTTCTTTTAGGTAGGCATAGAGTTGATTTAAGGTGGTCCTATCACCCACTGCCACGTTATAGATTTGATTATTTGCTTCTGGGTTCTCGGTGGTCGCTGCTAAAAGATTTGCCTGCACAGCATTTTCAATGTAACAAAAGTCACGACTAGTTTCCCCATCACCATTAATGTAAACATCCTGATTTTTAATCAGCGCATCAATCCACTTTGGAATAACTGCAGCGTAAGCACCATTGGGATCTTGCCTTTTACCAAAGACATTAAAGTAACGTAGGCCAATAAAATTTAAACCGTAGGTTCTGGCAAAAACATCTGCGTAGAGTTCATTTACATATTTAGTAACTGCGTAAGGTGAGAGTGGCTTTCCAATTTGGTCTTCTACTTTTGGTAATGCAGGATGATCGCCATAGGTTGAGCTGCTAGCTGCAAAGACAAAGCGTTTGACTTTTGCATCTCGAGCGGCAACGAGCATATTTAAAAAGCCATCAATATTGCTGGCATTGGTATTAATTGGATCTTCAATACTTCTTGGCACAGAACCCAATGCCGCTTGATGGAGTACATATTGCACTGCTAGCTTTTCTTTACCATGACTAAATGTCATCCCCGCCTTGCAGTCTTCAAGGTTTCGAATATCGCCTTTCATAAACTGAAAGTTTTGCCACTGAGCAGCACTCACTAGTTGCTCAATTTCATCAAGATTTCTTTGAAAGCCAGTTGAAAAATTATCTAGTCCAACCACGCGCTGATTTAATTTGAGTAGCGACTCCACCAAATTACTTCCAATAAAACCAGTAGCCCCAGTCACCAACCAAACATACTGATGATTAGATAAGTCTTCTTTTAATTTTTCGTAGGCGGACATAGGGTTCTTTACAGGCGAATATCAGACTGCGACTCAGGCAAGATATATTTGAGATCATATAAGACATGGTTCGACTTTCCGAAGTCGCGGATCGCTTTAGCGCCCATGTCTTTAAATTCTTGATGAGCAACTGCTAAGATGATGCCATCGTAATAACCCAACTCTGGTTTGCCAATGGTTGGCACTCCATACTCATGCATCGCCTCTTCAGATGAGGCCCAAGGATCATAAACATCCACATCACAGTGGTAACTTTTAAGCTCAGTGACGATGTCTATAACTCTAGTATTGCGTAGGTCAGGACAGTTCTCTTTAAAAGCTAAACCCATTAATAAGATCTTTGCACCATCGACCTGAATGCGAGCCTTAGTCATCGCTTTAATCATTTGGGCAACAATGTATTCACCCATCTTATCGTTTAGGCGACGACCAGCAAGAATAATTTCTGGATGGTACCCAATCGACTGAGCCTTATGAGTTAAGTAATAAGGATCTACGCCAATGCAGTGCCCACCAACCAATCCTGGTCTAAAGGGTAAGAAATTCCACTTACTTCCTGCTGCCAGCAACACATCTTCGGTGCTAATGCCCATGCGATTAAAAATGAGCGCAAGCTCATTGATCAAGGCTATATTTAAATCTCGCTGCGTGTTTTCAATCACCTTAGCTGCCTCAGCCACGCGAATACTGCTAGCCTTGTGCGTGCCGGCAGTTATGATTTGGTTATATAAATCATCTACAAATTGCGCAATCTCTGGAGTGGATCCTGAGGTGACCTTTTTAATAGTGGTCACTCGATGCTCTTTATCACCTGGATTAATACGCTCAGGTGAGTACCCTGCGTAAAAATCTTGGTTGTATTTAAGGCCAGAAAATTTTTCTAGTACCGGAACGCAATCTTCTTCAGTAGCGCCCGGGTAAACAGTAGATTCATAAATCACGACATCGCCTTTTTTAAGAACCTTACCCACTGTCTCTGAAGCCTTAAACAGTGGGGTTAAGTCTGGCCTCTTGTGCTCATCAATAGGCGTAGGTACAGTGACAATAAAACAATTGCACGACCTTAAATCCTCATGATTGGTCGTAAATTGTAATTTTTGCGCTGACTCCAGCTCTTCTTTGGTTGTCTCTAAGGTTCGATCATGGCCCATTTTGAGCTGATCAATTCGCTGCTGGTGGATATCAAAGCCCACCACTTCACGAATTTTGCCAAACTCAACTGCCAGTGGCAGGCCGACATACCCTAAGCCAATAATGGCTAGCTTTGCATTTTGAAGATTCATATCACTGATTTTTCTAATAAAAGAGATTCAATTAATCATAACAATTATTTATACAGCCTAATGATTACAGTCGTTTATTTCTCAAGGAAACAGGCCCAAATTGAACGCTAATGAAAACAGGTCATCGTTTTGACTTTTCCATAAGCATCTTTGGCCAACTGGCCGCGCTGTTTTAATTCAATGTAATCGATTTTGCCTAATATATTAGGCAAATCTGCAATATCCTCATCTGGTATCTGCACCAAAAGAGAGTCCCAGTTGATGGACTCTAAAGACCCTCCCAATGGCATACTGGGGTTTACCCCTAATAATACTGGGGTTACGCCCAGCGCCAAAGCCTCCCAGATGCGAATGGTGTTGGGACCCGCCCCTGAGGGGCATAAGGCAAACTTTGATTGGCTCAATACCTCGTTATAGAGGCCTACCTGCTCATCAGCCTGATAAACGTCCTGTAGTCTTGCCCCAGCGACCTGATGCTCGTAAACAACCCGCTCAAAATGCCATTGATCTTGCATTTGAATATAAAAATTAGGGTCATTTTTCAATTGCATTAGTTTTAAGCGGCTATCTTTTAGGTAATGATCGGCATGAGTACCAATAAACGAGGCTAAGTAGCGTTTTTCACTGGGAGCGATGTCAAACTGCAGGCCCACCCGACGGTTGGGATCCTCGATATTGACGGCATATAAGGCCCAAGGATGCAAAGTCAATTCAAGGCCTTTTTGCTCATATGCTTGGTGGTGAGAGAGCCACAGGTCGGTTACCCCCAAGCTCTTCCAAACGGGTAGGCAAGTCTTCCAGTAGACATGCTGGCAAACCGTATGAATTTTGAGCTCTACTCCAAGCTCCTTTAGGGCAAGTGCCAGCCCAGAAAGACGCACCTTAAGGCTCGCCAATAGCTCCTCGGGAAAGGTCTTTTTATCAATAAAGGTTGCCCAAGGAAGACCTAAATAACAATGAAATGGGGCATCTAAGGATCTCAGGTCAGGTAACTTTTGATGGGCTTCAAAAGCTTGGGCTTCAGTTCTTGCTGGGAACTGCCAGAAAAGAAGGTCAGAAGGATCATTTGGACTATCGCCAATAGCCTTCTCAGTAGATTTAATGCAAATTGGCAAAAATCCCCAAGCAAAGAAGGCTAAATCTAATTTAATACCAGACAAACCTTGAAATAATGATTTTTTTAAAGCCTTTTGCCCCAAAATCAATGAGTCGACAAAATAATAGTAATCCGCGTCTTCCGAGACCGTAAACCGTCCGAACCAAAAAGATTTAACCATTGCACCCAAAAAATATGAAATGAAAAAAATGAAAGGGTCGGCAATTTACCTAGTAAATTACCCAAAACCCATTCGAAAAGCATACTAGCAACGCTAGAATACAGTAGTAAAACAAATATATAAATCCATCACAAGATTTCCTGCCGACTTCATAACAACATACGCTAGATATCCCACAAAAACAAAGAATAATGGACATCAAACCGCATCCTGATGGCACCAACCTGCGTCGCGCTAATAAAGCGCTACGTGAAAAAATGTATGCACAGGCTATCGAACTCTACGCCAAAGCGATACTAGAGTCAGAAAACCAAACTCCTGGAATTCTAGATAATTTAGCTATTGCGCAATCAAGGCATCTTCAGGAAAGGCGGGCATTCCAAAACCTGAGGATTGGAGTTTGTGGCTGGGAGCTTAGCCATAATGCTGCAGGCCGCGCCTATACCCTGGCCCAACTTTATCAAGAACTTGGGCATGAAGTCAAAATCATCGGTACTCAGTTACCTGGTTATGGGGACGGCCAGATCTGGGAGCCCATTAGAAACAGTCAAATTCCGATTAGTAGCGTAAAAATTGATGGATCGCCATTATTGACCTCGCAATTAATTAATCTGGTGATCGAAAATCCATTTGATGTGATTCATCTCTCAAAGCCACGTATTACCAACATCATTATTGCCCTGCTATATAAGCTAATCTGGCAATCTAAGGTGATCGTTGATATCGATGATGAAGAATTGACTTTTGTTGGCGCAACACAATCTATATCACCTGATCAATACCTGAAAACGCATCAACATCTACCACCCTTAGAGCATGTTGATAAACAGCCATGGACACAGATGGCAGTTTCGCTCGCCAAAGAATTTGATGCAATTACTGTTTCAGGCCCTACACTTGCAGATAAATATTCAGGGCAGATTATTCGACATGCACGCAATGAAAACGCTTTTAAAAAAATTGCTCGGTATCGACAATCAACCCGTGAGCAATTTGATATCCCAGAAGATAAAAAAGTTATTTTATTTTTTGGCACCCCAAGAAACCACAAAGGTTTAATAGAGATTGCCGATGCCGTCTCTGATCTTCAAGATCTAAATATGATTCTGGCCATTGTTGGCTCATTCCCACCAGAGACCGTCCATATAAAACAAGAGCTCAAAAAATATCAAAAATTAGAGATCAAGTTTATTGAAAACCAACCCTTTGATAGCATCCCAAAAGTACTATCGATTGCTGATTATTATGTGATTTGGCAAGATGAGGACTCTCCAGTCAGCGCCTATCAAGTACCCGCCAAGCTAAGCGATGCGTTAGCCGCCAACATCCCCATTCTCATTAATCAAACGCCGGCCATTCAAGATCTCATCGGGCACGGCGCTTTTTTTGTTGCTGATAAAAAATCGCTCTCTAGAGAACTAGCATCAATGGTTAGTAATAAAACTGTAGATAAACTTAAACAATCAAAGGCATCTTCATTATTTGCATCTGAATTTTCCTTTAGCGCCAATTTACTCAGACTAAAAAACACCCTAGAGTCAGCTACCCAAACAGAGAGAGAATTATCTTTAACACTACAGCATTTTGGAGGCAAACTTGATTCTCATATTTCCCACTTTTTTATTAAGGCAGATGAATCCCAAGTAGTAGGGCGAGTTCAAAATCATCCCGATTTTGATCTTGAATCTTATAAAAAATTGTATCTTCGCTATCAGGTCATCAACCAAGATCAAATACATTGGGATCGTGAAGCCACTAAATCGAGAATTAAAGGCCTTACCTCAATTGTCATTCCCATCTATGGCCAAGATAAGCTAACTGAGCAATGTGTCCATTCAATTTTTAAGCATACTAATCAAGAACAATTTGAATTAATCCTAGTTGACAACGGCAGTGATACTCATACTAAAGAAGCATTAAAAAGGCTATGCAGTCTCTACTCGAGAATAAAACTGCACACAAACTCAGAGAACCTTCAATTTGCGCTTGGCAATAACTTAGGATTTACTCATGCGAATGGTGAGTTTCTTGTTTGCCTGAATAACGACACTGAAGTTAGTGTGGGTTGGCTAAAACCACTGATAGATTCTCTCTCGCTACCTCAGGTAGCAATTGCGCAACCTAAGCTGCTCTACCCAAACGGGAACATTCAATGCATTGGCATTGTATTTTCTGAGAAATCCACACTAGGGTATCCAATTTATGCCAATAAAAAGCCGGATAACTTATGGGCCAATAAATCTAGGCCATTTCAGGCGGTCACAGGCGCCTGCATGGCTATGCGCGCCATCGATTTTATTACGGCGAAAGGCTTTGATCCGGTTTTTATCAACGGTCAAGAAGATGTTGATCTTTGCTTAAGGATCACTCAAAACCAAAATCGGCACTGTTGGTATGAGTCAAGTTCTATAGTTGTGCACAAGGAAAGTCAGACGCCCAATAGGCATACCTATACCACCAAGAATAGAGAGACTTTTATTGACCGGTGGAAGTTCAAAACTATTCCTGATGATTTTAAATACTATGAGGCAGATGGGTTTATAGCAAAAAACTATGAAGGTGATCGGCCCAACCAAGCTACTGCAATCTTCAGACCCATACTTGAACAAGCAAATGCGAAGACAAGTCATTTTGCCGCTAAAGAACAAAGATCAAACTTTTCCATCACAGATGGAATGTGGAAGATTGTAGGAAGAAACATAGAAGGCTGGATCATCAGCGATCAGCCACAGCAAATCGATCTTGTTGTTTTAATAGACCAAAAGCCAATTCATGAGTTGGCTGTGATGTGCAAACAAAATGAGTCGACCCAATTTCACTTTCAAATCCCAATTAAATGGTTAGACGCTACTTCACACATTGTTGAAATCAAATCAAAAATACACAAAAAATCGATTCGTTACATCGAGGGTGATTTAAAAGCAGCCTTTAACAAACAAGTTCCTTACGCCATTGACAGCATTGACCATGGAATGATCAAAGGCTGGGCATTTGATTTCCAAAGTCCTCACGAATCTATTCCAATTGAACTATATGATGGTGCCACGAAGATCGGGGAAGTCACAACCCAGCTTAAACGAGGGGATGTTAATGAGCTATATGGCATTACCGGCAATCATGGCTTTGAAATTGCCATTCCCGCAAAGCAATTTAATAATGTTTTTCATACACTCAAAATTATTAGTAAGGGCGAACTACTAGCTCCTGATTCCAATAAAGTATTGTCGCAAAAACTGAGCCCCAGTTTAATCAATCAGAGCCCGTCTAGGTACCAAGGCGTAGTGGAAGATGTCTCTCCAGAAATCATTACGGGTTGGGCCCTAGATCGGCTAGACCCCAGAAAACCTGCTCAGGTAGAGATTTACATTGACGGTATCTACCAAGCTACCCTAACAGCGAACCGGTTTCAAAAGCGCTTCATACCTTTATCCGATTTTGGCTATCACGGGTTTCGCTATGAATTTCCCACCAACCTGATGAATAGCTCAAAGCGAAAAATTGAGGTTAAATTTTCAGGATCGAGTGAAAATCTTGAGTTCAAAGCTACCAAAACAAAATCCGCGGATGTTTTTTTTCCACTAATTGATTTCTTTTATCCCTATCAAATAATCGAAAATGAGGTAGATTTTACTCAGGGTCTTCCAAATAACTTACTACCGAGGGCATACCATAGCAGCACTAAAACCAATGTCCTACTTTCGATTATCGTTTTGAATTGGAACGGTGCCAACCTTCTTAAGCAATTACTTCAATCTCTTGATCTTTATGTAGATCAAGAAAATGTAGAGGTTATCGTGGTTGATCATGGCTCAGATGATGAAAGTCAGGCTATCGTTAATCGCTACGTTGACACAATCAATTTGCGCTGGGTCAATAGAGAAAAAAATTACTCTTTTTCAGACTCGAATAATTTTGCCGCAAATCTTGCATCAGGCGAGCATCTTTTATTTTTGAATAATGACATTGTTTTTTTCCAAGATAGCCTTAAGTTACTGCAAGAGCAATTAATTCACGATCCTTCAATTGGCATCATTGGCATGCAATTGGTCGAACCGATTCCTGTATCAGATAAAACATGGCATTTTGATACTCATCATCGCGGCATTGCCTTTGCCCCTAAACGAACCCAATCCGGATCATTTGCTTACCTACCCCATGAAATAGCTGACCATTACGCTGCTTTAGGTTCTAGCTTTGAACTATTGGCCGTTACAGCTGCGGCATTGATGTGCAGGAAATCAGATTTTCTTGCCATTAATGGCTTTAATGAATCCTATTTTTACGGCTTAGAGGATGTTGACTTTTGTTTGCGGATGCATCAGCAATTAAAAAAACGCATTATTTGTGATAGCTCGTCCCATGCCTTACATAATCGAGGCTACACCAGAAGTGCCAAGCTTGTCAGTAAAAATACAAATCCTATTTCAGAAAATCGTATTAGTCAGTCAAATAATGAATCTATTTTTCTATCTCAAACCAAAACATCTTTATCGGTTGAAATATTAAAAAGTCTGATCAATGGAAATCATGCGCTTAGATTAAAGCCGCTCAGGGTTACCTTTGTTGTTACCGATGCTTCATCAAACACTCCAGCGGGCGATTTTTATACTGCTATGGAAATGGCTTTAGCTTTACAAAAATTTGGTTGGGAAACCTTATTTGTTAAAAAGGATATGGGGCATATTCCTGGAACAGATATTCTGATTGTGATGCGCCATGATTATGATTTGCGAAAAATCCAAGATGCTAATCCTGGAATAGTGATTATTGCTTGGATCAGAAATCGACTTAATCAATGGATAGAATCGCCTTTTTTCCAGGACTATCACCTCTTTTTCTGCTCCTCTCAATTAGCAGTCAATTCAATTAAAGAGCAAACCACAAGAGATGCGTATCTACTGCCCATAGCAACGAACGAATTACGCTTTTCTCCCACTCAGAAGATCGAAAATAAATCCCTAGATATTGTTTTTACTGGCAGCTACTGGGGGGCTGAGCGTGATGCAGTAAATTTATTCGCAGATATTAATGCTACGCAATCGTTTGCGATTTATGGCTATGGATGGGAAAAGCACCCTACATTGGGTCAATACTGGCGAGAATCCGTTCCCTACGAAAATCTGAATGAAGTTTACAACCAAGCAAAAATCGTTATCGATGATTCCCATCCGGTTACTAGGGAGTTTAATTCTCTGAATTCTCGGATTTTTGATTCCATTGCTGCCGGAAGCTTAGTTGTTACCAATTGCACGGGCGGAGCAAATGAATTATTTGGGGATGCGCTACCCACCTTTGATACAGCCAATGAGCTCAATGCGCTATTAAGCACCTATCTTGAAAATACCAATCTCCTGTTAGAAAAAACAGCAAGTCTTCGAGAGATCGTTTTGAATAAGCATACCTACACCCATCGCGCTGAGTTTTTTAAAAGTACGGTAGGTCATTTTCTTTCAAATTCAATCAGATTTAGCATTAAGGTTGGCATCCCTGGGCATGAGGTAAAAGAAACTTGGGGTGACTGGCATTTTGCGTTAGGCATCCAAAAGGCGCTCATTAAGCTAGGGCATGTTGCCAGGATTGACATCCTGCCAGAATGGTACACACCACTTTCTGCTGGAGATGATGTGGTCATTGTTTTACAGGGCCTCTCAATCTACAAACCAAATCCTGAGAAAATCAATTTACTCTGGCTCATTAGCCATCCTAATTTGGTCAAAATTGAAGAGCTTGCTACATTTGATCACGTCTTTGTAGCCTCTGCAATTTTTGCTGAAAAACTACAAAAAGACTTTGCGAAAGAAAAGGTATCGGCATTATTGCAATGCACAGATCCAGAGTTATTTCACCCACCGAGCAATCCTAGAAAAACAGCTGGCATACTCTTTATTGGCAATTCAAGAGGCACAAATCGCCCCATAGTAGATCTAGCAATAGCTTGCGGATGTGACCCTTCCATTTATGGCTCTAAATGGAAGGGCATTATTGCAGACCACTATGTTAAGGGAGAGTACATAGCTAATACTGAGCTTTTTTATTACTATAGCAGCGCAAAGGTTGTCCTAAATGATCACTGGTCTGATATGCGTGAATTTGGATTTATATCAAACCGCCTATTTGATGCGGGAGCTTGTGGTGCTTCAATATTAAGCGATGATATTTTGGGACTTGAAGAGTTATTCATGGGTCATATTGCCCATTACGCATCTGAAAAGGAATTTAAAGAAAAAATTCGTGCTCTGAATGGATCCCAACAAACCCCCTTAAACGAGGCCTTAATTCAGTTAGTAAAAGAGCGTCACACATTTGATCATCGAGCCTCTAAAATACTATCCGTGATAGCCCAAATTAAACAAAAGCTTATTATTTAAAAATATGAAGTCGCCAATTAAACTCAATCATTGCAATATTTGTAACTCATCTACATTTAGTCCAGGCCCCCAGGGAAGGATTGGTCTGAATGGGTCTTTACCGCATTGCATGCAATGTGACGCACTTGAGCGACATCGCGCGGTTCGCAGTCTTTTTGATCATTTTTCGCCAGATTATTTAAATTGGCGAAACGGACTACAAATTAGCCAAGATCCTGCATTAGATCCTAATACCTTTAAATCCTACGAGATTTCTATCTTTGAAAATGACGGCATCGATCTCAGAAGTATTGACCGTCAAGACAGCATGTATGACTTCATTACCCTTAGTCATGTAATAGAAAGTATCGATGATGATATTCAATCAATGCATGAATTAATCAGGGTCAGTACAGATCATGGTTTGATCCATCTTGTGTTGGCAGATCCATTGAGCTTGGAAAAATCAGTTGATTACGACGCAGCGATTGGGCCGTACGAGTACCATCATAGGTATGGTCGTGATTTTGCCCAGAAATTTGAACTAGACAAGGCACATTGCAAGCTAACCCTAGTTAATTCACTCGATGTGATAACCGGCACATTTACTCCAAGCCACTTTATTACCAAATCAGAGGATTCCTATCTAGAGTTACATAAGCAACTAAATAATATTGAGGCCATAAATGGAGTAGAGAGAGACTCTGCACAATTTCATTTTTTACTGTGAGCTAAATGTCACTGAGCAAACTACAACTAGAGATATCCAGATGTCTTGACGCGCAGATACCAGTAGATATTTGGTGGAGAGATGATGATTTAGTCTCGCCATCTCCACAGTTTGAAAAATTATGTGAAATTACAGTTGATTTGAATGCTCCAGTACTATGCTCCATTATTCCAAAGCATGCTAGTAATAAATTAGTCCTTAATACATCTGATCCTTTAATTCATTTTTGTCAGCATGGCTATGCCCATGTGAATCACGAAAAAGATCATCAACTGAAAAACGAATTTGGTCAATCAAGAGCCTTGGATGAGGTTAAAGCTGATATTCAAAATGGTCAGAAATTACTAAAGCAACTCGAGGGATCTCATTTGGAGTCAGTATTTGTCCCTCCCTGGAACAGATTTGATATTGGCCATCTACCAATACTAGAAGCTCTAGGATTTACTCATATTTCCTGCTACGGGTTCAAAAGCTATACTCCAACGCCTAGCAATATTAAATTTATTAATACCCATTTTGATATTACCTACTGGGGAACTAATCAAACATATATGCGACCACTAGATGAAATTTATGTCTATCTTGCAGAAATTATTAAAGAATACTATCTAAGATATTCTCAAACAAAAGAATCGGAGCCAATTGGGATCCTTTCACATCATCGCGTATTAAAGGATGGTGATTTTTTTATGCTAAAAGAACTACTAGGAACACTTCAAAATACCCCTGGGGTTAAATTTGCTGCGCCATTCCTGTAATTTGCATCATCTATCTTTTGGTTTTAGTGATGGTTATTTTGTTCTTTTTAGTATATTCCTGTATTGAACTCTTCTTATGGCTCGGTTTTGGGACTTGCAATTCATCAGGCTGATCAATTGGCTTGACTGGAAGAGCATCGTTGCTAGTAACAGAAGTTTTTGGTTTTCTTGCAGCATTAATCACTTGAATAACTGCTAGCATGAGTTCGCTCCAATTTTCCCATGGGCGGGAAATTAGAACTTTGTCATTTTTAAGCTCTTCAATTACTCGTGGCAGAGCGCCAATTAGCCCCAAGCAAAGATTCATATCTGTTGCTGCCAGCTTAGTCCATGCCTGGGCATCCATTGCTCGTCTATCTAGATCAAAGCGAAATTCTAATTTTTGACCATAGGCATCAGATGACTCTGGAAACCAGCTATTAAATGGCTTTTCAATTCCATCTATTAGCGGTATTTCAATTTTTGGAAATCGAGAAAATTGGCCGGGAGTAATCATAGCCCCCGCAATACGAACTTCTAGCTTTGGAATAAATTGACTGCCATAGCCAACTCTATGCAACTCAATCCATACATTTTCATAATCAACGTTATTAACTTCCATCTTTAGTTTGGCGTAGTCATAACGAAATACCGATGGTAATTTTTTATAATCTGAAATGAACTTTATCAAAGTAGCATTCCAGAAAACAGGATCAAAAGAAGCGCCTATATCTATTTCTTGCCATTTCGAGCGGATAGAAAATTCAATCACATTGATCGCTGCGTCTATTTTTTTTGTAATATCATTTTTTAAATTAAGGAACTTTGCAAGCTCTGACTGTTGACCTGCGACTTGGGATGGATATAGATAATTTGCTTGACTACTATGGTCAATCGAGATTCCCATATTTCCATCTAAATCCTGTAGGGAAAATGTGAATGACGAAATCTTAACTGAACCTTTTTGATATCCATCTATTAGAAAATGAAGTTCGTCTTGGCTATTTTGATTGCCAACCTTAATCTTTACAGAGCCTACATCAAGATAATTTGGCATCCTTGCTTCAAGTTTTTGCCATTTTTTTAAATATTCATCTAACTCTGCTTTATAGCCCTTACTCTCTATATAAATATTTTCCAATTCCTCTTGAGCTCTATGTAAGGACTTCAATAGCCTTTCATTTTCAACAGAAATACTTTTTATTTCCGACTGCCTTAAACGCTCAGATTCATTTAGCTTAAGCTCCAATTCCTTAATTAAATTGGCATTTTCAAGCTTTTCAAAAACACGCTTTTCTAGCTCTAGATTTTTTTTCTCAAGGCTACTTTTCATGACAATTAAATTCTGTGTCATTTCACTATTTTTAGTATTGATCCCATCGGCCTCAATTTTTAGAACAGCAAGAGATTGCTGGAAATTTTGAATTTCACGTTTTAAGCTTGCAATTTGATTTGCTTTTTCTAAAGATTCAATCCTTACTTTTTCTAAATCTTTCCCCAATGATTCACACTGGCTTACGGCATCAATCTCTCTTTGCGATGGCTTATCTATTTCTTCTTGTATTTGGTATAATTGAACTAGTAAATGCTCATTTACTTTTTCATTTTCTTGTAATTTATTTTTCAGCACGCCACGCGAAGAAAGGTGTTCTATATTTTTCTTTTCAATTTCGGAATGTAAGCGAGAGATTTCTCTTCTTTGCTCAGCAAATTGGGCGTCAAAGTAAGGAAATTTTTTCCTCAATAAATTAAGCATATGCAACTATTTAAATATTTTCGGGTATCTTACTTTCTGAATAAGAACGCTTGCGTCCGCATCACCGCATT